>Ga0209208_10006032_pt1 | contig 16771 bp, 11 predicted proteins | sample S1TSphfallax_3_FD_187694 | JGI IMG/M metagenome (GOLD analysis project Ga0209208, IMG submission 187694) | Host-associated microbial communities from peat moss isolated from Minnesota, USA - S1T2_Fd - Sphagnum fallax MG (SPAdes) (version 2) | ecosystem: Host-associated > Plants > Peat moss >...
GGGGGGGGGGGGGGGGGGGGGGGGGGGTCAAGTAGCAGGCATGGGAGCAATAATTATCGACCATTAACATTTGGGATAACACAACATGTCAACCATAGCCATGTTGGTCCTTGTTAACTAGTGTGGTGGCTAGGGACATCTCATGCAAAATTGTCATGACTTGGTCCAGGAACTTGTGAAACGCACCAAGAATTGTCACCAACATGGTGGTCCACAACCTAAATTTCATTTACATGTAATCAATGAGGAAGTTGCCAACAACACTAATAACCTCAAAGACATTTTTGTTACAAATGTGTTTGAAATTGCTCTTACCTTTTATCGCAACCTTGACATTGGGTTCACGACTAAGTGTGAAATGCAAAGGCCCATGAGGCACGTCACCTTTTTAAACTTAAAGAAATTAGACATTGCTCGATATGTAAAATTTATTTCTTCTAAACATGTTATGAAAAACAATAATGTTTTTTCATTTTTAGAAGCTTAGTCAATTCCTGATGTAGTCTCCACCACTAGGAGACCGCCAACTTGGAATAGAAGGCAAAGGTTCTATGAACCTTTCAAAGATTGGTGAAATAAAATTTAATGACGTTTATTACGTGTCAAAGCTTACAATGAATCTCATTTCAATTGGATCATTTGTCGATCAAAGTTTTTTTTTTTTTTAATAATGAAAAGTGTTTAGTTTTTGCAAGGCTTAATCATGAAGTTGTCGTGGAGTTACAGAGCCGAAGACTAGCTTGTATCAGTATATCATGGATGACTCACAACTTTTTATTTGTGTTGTGGAGTTTTATTATTTAGTTAATTTATGGCACAATTGCCTCGGGCTTTTCAATCACCATAATATTCGGTTCTTGGGCAAACAACTTGAACGTTTATGCTAGAAAGCAAGTCCATTTGTCCAAGTTGTATGGAAGGGAAGAAATCACGTGAACACATTGTCAAGATTGTTGAACACCGTGCAACACGCCCACTTGCACTTGTCCATATAAATCTTTGTGGCATGATTCATCCTGTTTCCCTTGGTGGTGTTCACTATTTCATCTCCTTCACATATGATTTTAGCTATTTCACGTGGTTATATATCTTGAAGCAAAAGTCTAAAGCATTACAACTATTCAAGAACTTTTGTGCCAAAGTGGAGTTTCAATTTATTCCCCTTAAATTGTTGGCTTTACACAATAATCGTGGGGGAAAATACTTCTCAAGATATTTCCTCATATTTTGCATTGAGGCAAGTATCTCCCATGAGTTGAATCAAGCTTACACACCAAGTCACAATGGAGTCTTGGAATGTAAGAACTTTACATTTTTTGAAAAGGCTCGTCGATGGTGGTTGATGCATAAACCCCCATGTTTTTTTGGGCTAATGTGGTTAACATTGTAAACTATCTTACAAATTAATCACCCACGAAAACCAATAGTGGGATGACCTTGTATCATAAATTGTTGAAGGTCCCACCCAAGTTGGAACATTTGTAGGTGTGGGGTTATGTTGTGTATGTGCATGAACTTGATGAACATCGAACCAAGTTGGATTCAAAGAGATGCATTATGGTCAACTACTTTGATGATTTTGAGGTGGTTAGATGTTATCATCCACTTGGTTGCAAGATTTGATAAGTAAGGATGTCAAGTTTGATGAGCATAATTTTTGGCATTCACCCATTGACTAAAGCTCCAAGCCTATTATTTCCTTAGAACAAATAGGCTTTGTGGCTATTGAAATCATTGACCCACCCACAACTGTTGCATCACATTGTTTATCCAATTCGACCATGGAGCATGTTAAACCTCAAGAGGTGACTACAACTCAACAACCATTGCAAGAATATGTACACCATAAATGCATCAATCTAGATATAATTGATAACTTGAAATAGCCATTAGCACTTGTAGATGGTGAGTAGCCATCAACACATGGAAATGGTTTGCCTACTACCACTAATGTTGCAACTCCTATTGTTGATCTTAAAGATGTGACATCACCAAGTCTTGATTCTATTGCTACTAATTTTGCAATGCCTATTATTACTAATTTTCCAACTCTTGAATCTTCTATTCATTGATTTAGATGTGTTCACACTCCTACTTGTTTGCAAAGATATATCAATGTTGTTGAAACAATTGAAAAACTTGTAAATGTAATGGAAACTGGTGATGAACCCCAAAGTTTTCAAGAGGTTGCCAAATACCCACATTAGATTATGCAATGGAACAAGAGTATTTTTCTTTGGCACACAATGAAACATGGATCTTAATGAGACTAAACATCGCATTTTTGTCGACTGTTATCAACTAGGTGGGTTTATTGTTTCAAGGCTAGCAATGACAACACCCTTATGAAGTATGAAACTTGTTTGGTTACTTGTAGAAATGAACAACGACATGGATTGGATTTTCAAGAAACATTTGTTCATGTTGCAAAATGGAGCACAATCCGTTGCTTTGTTTCACTGGCCATTCAACATGGTTGGAAGATTTTACATATGGATGTAAAATCAGCCTTATTTATTGGGCATATTAAAGAATATGTTTATGTTAAACATCATTGTGGTTTTATTGTTCCCAGTCGTGAAGATAAATTATGTAAATTAAAGAGAACACTATACAAGTTGGGTCAATCCCTTGGGCTCAACATGAGAAAATAGATGTTTTTTTTCATAAAACTGGCTTAGTTCCTTGCTTAACTAATCCCAATCTATACATCTTTCAAGAAGATGGTCTAATATTTGCACTTGCAATTTATGTAGATGACCTTATGTTCACTGGCAATCACAATGCCAAGTTAAAGTGGGTCCATGATGAACATTGTTTTCAATTTGATATGTCTTTGCTAGGACTGCTCACATTATATTTGGGTGCAAATTTTTTTACACCACCCTTGGTGTGTTTCTTTCTCATTGTCGATACATTTAAAAATGTTTGTTCAATACTGATTTGGACAATTGCATCCCCAATATAGTTCCAATCAAATTGGGCTTGTTTTTCAAAACCGACATGTTAGCTCCTTTGGTTGATCAAACATACTACTGTTGTGTTGTTGAGAAACTCCTTCATGTAACCCACACCTGATATGACATTGCGTTTGCAATTGGCATGTGCATGAGTTCATTTTATTACCAAACCCCAAGTTCTTCACCTTAAGGTTGCAATCATAAATTTTCAGTATCTCAAGCATACTGCATCTCTTTGTTTGTTCTATTGTCGGAGGAGAATGTTGTGCCACATGGTTACTTCGATAGTGATTATTAGGGAGATTTGGATGAAAGAAAATCCACCTCTAGTTATGTCTTCTCCCTTGGAATTGCACCTATGTCTTGGAAGAGTAAGCTTCAAGATGAAGTTGTTTAATCTAGTGTTGAAGTAGAATATTGCGCCATGAATGAAGTAGCAAAACATGTTAATTGGTACAAAACCATTCTATGAGATATAGGTTTTTCATGCGAGAAACCTCTTTTGAGATAATCAGACCAATATTAAAATCACCAAGAATCCTATTCTTCATGCAAGAACAAAACATTTGGAAGGCAATTGTCATTACATTAGAGATTAGGTTAAAGAAAAATAAAGTGGACTCGATATTTGTGAGGTCAAAAAAACTAAATGCTGAGATGTTGACAAAGCCTTTAAATAGAGTAAATTTTGAAGAAAACAGAGCACGACTTGGCCTCCACAAGAGGGCTGATTTTGAAGGACAACTTCATTATTTGCACAAAGTGTGTGACATGCTATAATCAAAGAGGCATTAGTGACTAGGGGAGCATGTTCAAGTTCATCACATTGCCATGAACAATCTTAAGAGTTAACAAGTTATAGAAATCAGGTGTGGGGGGAGTGTAGGAACTTCCATATGATTCACACCTGATTACATAAGTGTTTACTATGTATGAAATCAACGGTGATGATTAAGGACTCATCAAGAGTGATCAGATTATTAGATTAATAAGTCGGTAAGTAGTTGGTTACTAAATTAGTGAGTTTTCTATTCTCTATTTTATCGTCTCTATAATGGTTTGGGTTCACTTGTGTGGTCTGTTCTTGGTTAAGACTATGAGTTTCTATATATATATATCAAGTTGGTTCTCAAATAGCACAAGTTTTCACAAATGTGATATTAGTCGATTTTCATTGCTGATTTTCACAATCCAAATCTCAAATTTATGGGATAATATGAGATGTTAGGTGTAAGGGTGTTCAATGCTCCATGATGAGTGAATTAAAATAGAATAAGATTTTGAACTTAAAATTTTGGATTGTTGCATCCTTGCCTCTAATATACAAATAACTTTTGTAAAGCCCTAATTGGTGCTTGGTGCACCTATCATTAGGTTATAAATCATTCAAAATGGACTAAAAAATGAAAAAGATATGGGATTGAACCAAAGAGAAGTCTCAAGCTTAATTTTTTTTTTCTCAAGACCAATTAAATATGTAGAATATATCTATTCAGTCTTTTCTTTACTGAAAGCAGCTCCTTTCCTCACATGCACAGATGAGCAATTACATCACATATAACCCATTCATGCGTGGACGATTCCAAGCTTCAAAGATACCAACCCTGGTTTATAACCTACCTAATAAGCTAACAAAATGATGCTATCCCAGTTGCTCTTACAATCCCTTATAACAAGTCAGGTCACAAGATTAGGCAGTCCTCCAGTTCACCCTCACGTCTGTGGCAGAATGAATCAATATCTTCCTCTTAAGGATTGTGTTACGCCCTCTGCTTAATAGTTGAAGTGGGTGGGTTTCACGTCATGGGTCCTTTCCCTTTTGTATGCTACCACTGCAAGAAACCCAGTAGGCAAAAAATTGCTGGTACCTCACACATTTACTATCAGAACTTTGCTCATGATGTAGGAATTTGGCAGCCACTGTTCAGCAGTCGCCATGCTGATGCCATCTGCTGCTTTCAAGGGGTTGGAGTACTGGCCCATCAAACAATTTCCCATCAGAAATCCAAAATCATCCTTTGCAATCTTAGACTTCATTGATGCAACAACATGATCAGTCAACAGACAATGTCACTTAGTTGGTCTCCATGTTGAACCCTAAACCTGACAAACCAATGTGACCAAGTTGTTTCAATGTTGAACTCAACAAACAAAAAATCTGGAACTGGCAAAACTGGATTTCATGTTGGACCCAATATACCAAAACATGGAACCAGCTACTTCACAGCACTTGTCTCTGGGAACATAGAAGCAGAGGACTATGGCAGAGGTATAGGGTATTGAAGACCTACTCCAGTGCCTCATTCTACAGGTGGAGAAAGACACTTAACATCCGGTTCCAACTTGTTAAGGTTTTTCCTTCTGGTGGCTTCACTGCCAAGTATGTAACATAGCTGCTAAACCTGCAATCAAAGTTTGAGCTAATGATAAAGAAATTATCATTCTGCAATGGAAACCTCTTCTATGGTACAAAGGAAAGCAGGCAACCAGAAACCCACTACCAGTAAATCAAACACTATTGCCCTATTTCTTCTTCAAAGTGCAACAACAGTCTGCAACATGCTACTCCATTGAAGAATTCAGAAACAAAAAGCACTAATCACAAGTTGCACAACAACTGGGGTACAAAAGAAATGTTGGAAAACATTGTGACCAACCCAAAAAAGAGGTCAATGACAAGGGATGGGTGTTGTAGGGTTAAACCCTAAACCCCACCCACCATCTTTTTTCCAACACAGGAGGAGGCTCCACATTAACTCATAACAAGCTCCAAAAAACAGCAGCAGCTGCTAACCACATTTCCAACAAGAAGCTTGCAAGGTTTCTGCATTTACTAGTCCATTTTCTCCTTTATGCTGAGCCTGTGGCAGCAACACCAGCAGGGATTCGAGGGCCCGCAGGAGCACCATTTGGATTTCCATTGAACATCATGCCACCTCCACCACCACCACCACTGCGTCCTCCTCCTCCTCCTCCTCCTCTTCCACCATAGAGGTTTGGTCAAGGATGGAAACCTCCAGGCTGATCAAAGAATTGGGCTCCACGCCCACCATTGGTGTACATACCTCCACATCCTCCTTGATGGCCTCACCCATTCACATAGCCTCAAGCACTTGCCCGGCCACCTTGATATCCACCCAACATGCCTCCTCACCTTCTTGGTGGAGCTCCAGCTCTTGGATGACCCTGTTGGTACCTGCTTCTGCTTCTTGGTGCCCCTTCCCATCTGAGGTTGACGATGATGAGGAAGAGGATGACGAGACAACACAATCTCTGACTCTTGGTTGATGATGAGATCACGATTCTTGTAGCAGCAGATCGGTCGTCAAAGATGATCATCAATGCGACAGCAGAAGAAGAAGAAGAAGAAGAAGAAGCAGAAAGAGGGGCGGTCCTGAGAGGCGATTTTTTGGGAAAGATTTTGCATGCGCATTTCTTGCTCATTGCTAGATTTCTCTTAGTTTCTGCAGCAGCGATGGCTAATCCTGAGATCGATGATTCTCTTAGTTTCTGCTGCAGCAATCGCTGACCCTGAGATCGATCCTCTTAGATTCTGCAGAAATGAGATTGATTCTCTGGAGTTTCTGCAGCAATTCGTTGATCATGAGAGTAATTTTCTCTTCAGTTTCTGCAGCTCTCAGTGATCCTGAGAGTGATTCTCATGAGTTTCTGTAGCAATCAGTGATCCTGAGATTGATCCTCTTAGTTTTTGCAGCAATCTTTGCTCCTGAGATCGATTCTCTTAGGTTCTGCAGCAGCAGTCAGGGATCTTGAGATTGATGATTCTCTCTAGTTTCTGCAGCAGCAGCAGCAGCAGCAGTCGGTGATTCTGAGATTGAGGATTCTCTTTAGTTTCTGCCGCAGAAATCGGTGATCAAGAGATTGATGATTCTCTTAGTTTCTGCAGCAGCAATGGGCGATCCTGAGATTGGTTCTCTTAGTTTCTGCAGCAATGGGTGATCCTGGAGTCTCTTCAAGACAAAAGAGTTGGTGATTCTTTTGTGTTTATGTTACACAGGCAAGCAAGCAACACATGCAACAAATTCACTTGATGATGTTCACAGGGCAAGCAAACATGAAGTTTCCATTTCTCAAGCAGAAATTGCAAAGATCATGAAGCAGCAGCAGCAGCAGCAGCAGCAATATGATGACACAAAACACACTGAAAACAAACCTGCAACTACAGTACGCGTTTCGTTGAGAGATTTTGTCTCCTGTGAACCCTTGATTTCCTTTCTGAGAGTTTGTCTTATATTCTCAACATACATCTTGAAGCTCATGGCATATGCCTCTTATGAAAGCAGTATAATTGTTGTCCAACAGGCTAGACAAGGGTGAAGATCAAAAAGCTGCATGGAAGATTCATGTAGAAAAGAGCAATTGCAACATTCCAAAAAACTGTGGAGCAGGCAAACACAAGGTTGATGTAATCAAATCACATGTCCGTATGTTGATGATCTATTCTCTCACCAACTTAGGTTTTGCTCTCTCTTCCTCTCTTTGTCTACTGAGAGCACAATCTTCTTTTCTTCTTGGGTTGCTCCAAGTCGAAATTTTGGAACTGACTTCCTCATCTTCTCTTTGCAACAAGAACATAGAAATTCATTGCTAACTTGATGTTATTCTGACTTCTTTCAACAGATCAAACTTCTGATGTTCAAACAAACATCTCAACAAAAAAGAGGACAACAAAAGTGAGAATGATACACCCAGAGTCTCAGATTGGGTGAAAAGTCAGTTTCATGCACCAAACTTGCCTGCAAGACTGTGAGAAACTGTAGGTAAAACACCAGTTATTGATGAACACAATGCCGAGTGAAGCTCCAGATGGGTGAGGTTTTGGGTGAGTCCCACCACCCTGTTCAGTCTTCCATTTAACATTCCTCAGAGGATGGCACTACAGTTTGTAATGAGATGATAGTGATGAAGAGCCCCTTTTGCACAAGGGGATAAAAACTCTAGAATTTAGATTTGTTTACATCTCAAACGATTTCAGCTTGTTAGTCAAATCTTCAGAAGAGAAGACCTTCTTTTGTGAAGAAGACATGCCAAATTCTGCTTGAGGATGATCATGTCAGGGCAAAAATTCTGTCAATGAAATGTATCTACTTTGGTACAATAGCATTGAGATGCAAGAAAAAAAAGAAAGGAAAGAAACATCAACATGTGTTCTCTCTAACACATAACACTTCATATGGTGCATCCATATGTGGTTAAGGCTCCTTCTTACAGGTTCATTTTGCTTTGGTTTGTCTTTTTGTTTCATGGGTGGAGAATCTCAATTCAGTTTTGAAAAATGTTTTGCAAACTTGTTAACTTGATCAAATTTTCTGAAGACCACCTGGTATGTGCTCTGACATACAAGAACTTTGACTAAGAATGAGATCCTGCAGTAATTGGGATTTTGGAATTGAGATACATATGAGATCTGGGGGTAAGGTGATTTCTCATTGTAACTTATACTATGGATTTGACTTTGCAAGATTGCTCTTCTACTCATCCTTGAGCTCTCTCATGTTTTATTCTTTTGTTGTAGATTGTGGCAAAGTGTCTTGAGAAGATGGAGAACAAAAATGAAATTCAGTGGGAGTCCACTGAACCAGTTACCTTGTTGGGGAACAACAGTTCTAGCAAGCAACTGGAGCATTACCCTTCCTTGTTACTGGTTGCCTTGACAACACTCTATTGCCTTGGTAGCTGCCATAAAGGATGGGCAATGCTCATAGTGTATCTTCTCATTGGTATGAGGACAGAACCTCTTCTTCATGTTTGTGTTTCTAGTCCCCTTGTCATTCTAAATGTTTTTCAGAAGGAACCTGGTCAAAGTGAAATCTGTAGTAGAAATTCTTTGAATGTCCAACAATCTCACTTCACTTGTTTTTCAGAAAAAAAACAAAAGTTTACAATCTCCAAAACCTTCTTGACATTGCCATTTACAACATCAATATGTGGTTTTTTGGAATGAATTTGGATAACCAACATGAAAGAAACCAACCAAAAATAAATTCCAACCCATTAAAAAGAAACAAACAAATAATTGCATAGTAGTAAATTTCAGTCAACTCTTGCACAACATTGGACACTTGAATCATTCACAAGAATTTGATGTTCAAGAAGAAGAAGGAGGAGGAGAAGAAATCCATGCTTGGAGAGTATGAAGCATTGGTGCTTTTTTCTTCAGTTGCAAGACATTCAAGCTTCATGGTGTAATTAATAGCTTCAGGATTTTCCTACTTGCAGATGTTTCAAAAGCTTAAAAAGGGTGGTAGCTGAACATCAAGTGTGATTCAGAGGTAAACTCTCCCCAGCTATTTTCTAAAGAAGTTTGCTGAACTTCAATGTCATTTCTTCATCATCTTCATCATCATCATCTTCTTCTTCTTCCAATGTCATTGTTGCTACACATGTAGAGAAACTCACTTGTGCAATGGGCAGTCAGCAAAGAAGGAAACTTTTGTGAAGAATATTCAGTTCTTGTTTCCATGTAAATGAATCCACACACCCAAAAACAGTACAGGAATATGCAAACTTTCTAGTGCCCTTTTTTTTGTTACACCTTTTTACTCAGGAGACTTTAATCAAAAGTCTGGCACAATCTACCCATCCATGGATTGGAGATTACAGAAAACCAACCATTGGATTCAAAGTTGACAAGCACAGAATGTATTGTTGGTACAAAAGATTCAGCCAAAATCATTGATGCTTGCTTGCTTGCTTGCTTCCTTCCTTCCTTCCTTCCTTGCTTGCTGGCTTGCTTTTCAGAGTAAAGCAGCAACAGCAGAAAAGAAAACAGGTGATAGATTTTGCTTTGGATGCTATGCTTGTGAAGTACAGGTACTACTACTACTACTACTACTACTACATCATACATGCACTCTGGTTGCCTCTGCAAAGTTTCAGAATCATGTCACAGACAGACCTAGTGAATTTATATATAAGATGTAAAGTCAACGTGATTAGGGGGTGAGAACAGCTAGTTTCCTCCACATAATAGGGCATCAAACATGTAACTGGGAATGAAAATTTTACAGAACGAAATAACTCTGGGACGCAAAACTAGTTTTTCAACCAATTCTGGTACGAAACTGAGTTTCATCCTGTCTTTCCTGTTTTTCCTGAGCACCTGCTGTTGCTACCTATATTTTCAGGGCTCTTGCCTGTACAACTACTATAATTAGTCCAAACCTTGTGGATTAAAATGCTGAGCTTCAGCATTTCATACTGAGATTTAGTAAAATTTCATTACTCTGCTGATACCACTGAAAAAGGAGAGGGGATAGGGAGTGAAAGCAGATGGGGATAGGGGGTGAAAGAGAGGGTGACTTTCCGGATAACTTTTATTGTATTTAAAAAAAAGAAGTCCAGTACAGACAGGAGTGAATCAGCAGCACCCACCAGCGCACCATCCACTGGATGCCAGATATCAACTTAGTTGTGGATGAAGCTCAACCCAATACCAACCTAGTTATGGATGAATCGCAACCCGATACCCACTTGGTTGTGGATGAATCTCAACTGAGGTAATATCCCGCTTTTACCTTGCTAACCCATTCTGTAAGACGGTGATCCTATATATGCTTAACAACCCACTTGTTAATAAGTGGTTACTATGTAGGTAGGTAAGAAGGTAAGGCACTTGGTGACGATTAGGTAGGTAGATAGATGCATGTGGATGTTTTAGTAACTACTTAAACCATTGCCGTTAGCTATGGGACAAAGAATACAACGGAAAATGTCTTTCATGTCCACACAATTGCACACCATCATCCATCGTGCATGGTGTACTGGTGGGTGTTGTGAGTTCACTTGGAATTGAAGTAGAATGGACATATTATTGTTCAAAGAACCCAAGGCAAACATGACAAACATAATAAGACCTGGGGATTAACCCATTTGAGGAGAATAACCGACTTTTTCAGCCTTTGGGTTACCTTTTTAAAAAAAATCCCCCAAGGCTAATCTCTCTCTCTCTCTCTCTCTCTCTCTACATGTAAGGAAAGACTTTACCATTATTTTCCTATGCTTCAAAATTCCTACGAATTGTGATTTTACGGCTTCTTTTGTTGTTTCTTTTGACTTTGTTGTCTAAATTTTCACTTTGCTTCCATCACTTATAATATTGTTGTCTTTGTGGATTTGGGAAAAACTATTGTGTGAAACAAAATAAGAGTGAGTTCATTTTATTTGGTTCAACTCATCACCACAATATGGCGAGTGTGACCGTTAATTTGTTGACTTGCTTTTTTTTTCGTGAATGTAGCCAATATGTGATGTTGCAATAGAAACCCAAATAGGTTGGGCATAAAGATAGATGGTCATCTTGACTATAGAAATGACGATGTAGCGCATTGTGCATTGACACCCACAAAGTTTGTAGGGGGGTGTTTCACATCCCCCACAATTGATCCTCGGGAGTATCTTGTCACAAGAAATTTGTGAACCTAAAAGAGATGTTCAATGTAGGTGAAGTGACCATTGTTATAATGGGCAATAAATGTTTGTCTCAAACCCAAAAAAATAAAGAGAAAAATATAACAAATTTCCACAAATTTGGTAAAATGTTCTTAGGTCATGTTGCATCAACAAAATCTTGTTATGTACAAGTCTCCCATTTCTATCAAGGCAACATCTAAAATATAGTTTGGGAAGTGAAATTGTTGTGACCCAATTGAAAGCCCTTGAAGATCAAGGGGTAGTAGGTGGGATGTGACAACTCCTTCATTGATGTCCTAACTTTTCCATGAACTTGTTCAAAGTTGAATCTAACTATGGCAAAGCCAAGTGAGGCTCCTAACATCTTCCTTTAATGCAAACAAAAGTCACATATATAGGTCCAAACCACATAATTAATATCAAGATTTCATGAGGGGTTTGGATTTTTAATAAAAAAAAATTGAAGTTAGTTTTGAATATTTCCTATTTTTGTGAATTTCTAAAATAAGTTGGGACAATTATGTGAGCATTCCTTGCAATGTCATTTGTCCCTCAATGCCCATCACAAAAGAAACATAAAAACAAAACATGCATGTGTAACAAAAAGAAAAAAAGGTCAAATAAACCCTAAACCATGTATCAACTACCATAGTACCTTGGCCACTTTGACACATGTTTGCCAAATAATTAAATAAGTTCAAGGAATCCATTTCGACAAATGATCATCATATTCATCATTTTCAAAAAAATATCATTTATTTATTTATTTATTTATTATTATTATTGATTTTTTAAAAATTTCTCAACATAACATAACTAATGTTGAAATGGTCCTGGTACTATGGTATCAGCATGATTTTGCTTGTCACTCAAAGCCATGGGACCTAGAAACCCCATTTTGGGGATCCTAAGTTGTAGAGTAAAAGAAAGGTTTCCACTTAAGTACTTCCTCATATGCCCCTTTGTTATTTATTAATTTATTAAAATTTTCCTTGCTTTTCTTTTTCTTTTCAAAATTTATAGTAGCTAGTTTTATGGCTCTTTCAAGTCCAATGAATGAATAAATGAACGTGCCAATTACTAATTACATCTCTACTTGGATGTAATTACCTCCTAGAAATTCCTTTGTGGGTTATTTCATGAAACTTGCAACCTTGGATCCCATCCCAGGCAAAAAAAAAGTTGGGTACTCGGGTTAATCCTTTGATATGGGGTTCTCGAGAAGTGCATAAAATGGATTTGAGAGCAATTTCCAACACTTGCTAAATGGGCATGAAGAACGCCCAATTCTTTCACACCATTATTATACACAATATGACATTTGAAGTTTTGGTTTCTTTCTTTATACACTGAAAGATTTTGTTGTTGTTGTTAGTTTGTTTCATTATCATTATTATTATTATTATTATTATTATTTCATGGTAACGTTGTTGAAAGTTGATCAAACAATGACTTCGTCAAAATTTTGAAAAATGATTTTCTTAAGCCTATTTTGTTTTTTGTTAATACTATGAATTGCAAAAATAACCCAACAAATCATGGGCCATCATCACACAACAAAATGTTTGTTAGTGAAAATTTGCCAGAAGAATAATGTGGGAGTAGGTCACTACTAAGAGCATCTCCAGGAGTCCTCAATATGTGTGACCGTGCAAAAATGTTTTTTCATATCGAAGTGTTAAGAAGTTATTTACTCTTTTGCAACCCCACCCATCAAACTGAATTTGCGACAGCAAATAGGTGGGGGTAGTACTACTGTACTACTACTGAAAGCAAACCACCTGGACCAATCATTATGATCGACCAATCAGAAATAGTGAGCAGCAGTAAGTCAGATCATATTTATTACACTCCTCTTTTCTGCTTTCTTGCCACAACAGCCTGTGCTGTGTGCCTTTTTTTACCAGCCACCGCAAACTGTGCAAATTATGCTGTGATAAAACCAATTTCCTGAGCTAAACCGGCACATTTTGACTTTTCTTCATCCAATTTTACTGTGCAGTACCACAGACTGAGCACAGCAGCTGGACATGCTCTATAGTAATGAAATTTTTGCTACAATCAAGCTCCACTAATCAAACATGCTACAAGCTAAACTTTTGCCTCCGCTAGGCCACAAATTCCAAGTTTGGAAAACGTCCAAGCATCCATGAAACAACAATGATCGGCAACTCCATAATGAACATAATTCATCGGCTAGACGGCAATAGACAAGTTTGGCGGCACGCCCTTTGCGAAGGTGCCTTACTCTACACAATAACGACTCATGTTAATTTCTTAGTATCAAATGAATGGTTCACTAATATATGTATATTTCAAGTAAAGTTTGTGATTATTTTAAAGTGGATATAAGAGTTCTCATAAAGAACTTCACAACATAATGATATGAGTATAAAACAAATGGTATGGGTTCAATGAAGTCTCATATTTGACAACTTTACGCAACCATCGTCCTCTTAAAAAAATGTAGTAACTTTTGCAAAGAGGTAACCCACCTCTTGAATAGGAGATCAATAATGTGTAAGACTTACAAGAAAGAGACTTTTCTCCTTACCTAGTTGTTACAACATCCATATGTAGAATTCTTGGACACGCATCTTCATTAACATGGCAATTTCCTTTCCATATTTTAGAGATAAAACTTCTATGTGAATGGTGTACCAAGGACTATATATATGTGTGTGTGTGTATAAAAGTCCAAGGAAGTGTTGGTTACTCAATGCTTAACCTCCATGTTGTGTGGGACCCACCTTTTAAATTTTTATTTTTTTGGGGGAACCCATGTTTTCAAATAAAACATACTTATTTTTGCAAATGAATATTTTAATTTTAAAAATAAAAATAAATTGAAGATCAAAAAAATGTAAGATAAGAAAAGAAAAAAATGAAAAAAAATGCTACTTAATAAAATTATTCATAAATAATAATCCTCACTTCAATGAGCTTTCATTCTATGTCATCTCATCCTTTCCAAGCTATCCACAAAGTGAGAATCACTCTTCAAAACTAAGGTTATGATGCACTCTCAAATAATCATTGTATTTTTGTTATATTCTAATGACACTACAATCTACTTAGGTTACCACCCTATAGTTAACATGTTAATTATAAAAGGACTTGGAAATTTTGCAAAAGGACTATCTATGGTAGGTGCCTTTTGAAGGCCTACTTAGGGACTACTTAAGGCACACATAGGGGTTTATTTACAATCCATTTAAAAGCTATTTAAAATAAGGAGTATCTATCATTTACATAAGGTGGTTACATAAGGATTACTTAGGATGTTAAGTAAGGGCTTCCTAAGGACCTACCTAAGTTAGGAGATACCTAAAGATTAACCATGGTAGTTTGAGTGACCATGGATCTTCAATGTGGTGTTATTGATTCCCTTTTTCCCAAGCTTTGTTAGACCTTAACTTAACTAAACCCTAATGGTCTAAACCCTAAAAGGCTTTTTAGGGTTTAACCATAAAGAATGCAAAACAAAAAAAGGATGTTATTTTGCTAATTGAATTTGGATATGCTATGAAGTGAATATGTGAAAAATCATGAAATATTTAAATACCTAGTACATCGTAGAAATGAACCAAGCCAAAAACATATCGGATTGTCCAACAAGAGCTCGGTTTAAATCAAATTTGGGTCATTTTTTGCAATTGGCTTTTAACCTAGACATTCGACCAAAAGACGAACGAGAACCGGAAATAAAACAACACGTACGTAGGTGGAATGAATTTCGACATTGCGATAAGAAATACGACTTTTGCAGTAGCGGCAATGGTCGACGACAAAGTTGTGAAAAACGGCATCCCAAAAAAATAAAAATAAAATGCTTGGAATGAGATTTTCAAACGGATTATTCCAAAGCTCATTTTATTTTGCTTGCTACTTATTATTAATTACCTAATGTAATAGTCACATTGGCTCTTCCGGAAATTCCTCTCACAATAAAATCTTCAACAAAATAATAAAATATTTCATCGAAATTTTTTTGTCAAAGAACCGTGATGGATAAAATGCTTTATATATATATATATGGAAGCGCGGTGCATGGCATATACGCGCGCCGTGCATGGTGTGGAGGGGCACACAAGTGCGTGATGAGGGAGGGCGGGGGGGACGGGTGGTGACTACATACGTATCGGATTGGATTAAAGGAAACGTGGAGGGGGCCTGAAACTGCCAAAGCACATGATGCACACAATCGAGTCATGAAAAAAAGGGGCGATATTTCTCTCTTTTCGTTGGGGGCTCTCTTTTCGGCATCCGATGGAGATAAGAAATTGTGCTACAAGCTTTTGACGAATTCCGAAGCCAATGAAGTTTTGGATTCCGGTTGTAGTTAAACTTCTAGCTTGTCGGTCAAATTTTGAACCTAAACCGTAACCCTAGTTTGTAGTTTAAAGTTTAAACACTAAAAACCCACCATGACACCATAACCAACGGACCAACCATGTATGGAATTCCGGCATGGCTTAACAACGGATGAGCCCTTTTTTTACTACCCAAATCCTCTCTTGCCCATGAATCCATTATTAGCCTTCGAGTTGAGTTTCTTCTTGATAACCCTACACGTTTATTATAAAATACATGTCTATTGTAATGGGTGTTTTTATTCTTCTAATGGTTTAATTTGAGGCCCCAAATCAATTGTAGCTAGAAAAAATAATAATAATAATAATAATAATTTAAATAAAAAAATTGCCGAAATGAAACGACGAAAAGAAAGAAAGAAAGAAATAGGGTATCCAATTAATTTTATTTCTCGAGTGAGGATGATGAAAGCAAATGCAATAAATTAAATCCCGAATGAGATCAAAATTGATTGCAAAGAACCATAAGAAACATGGTTTGCTTATAGGCGTGGCAAAAATTCAAAGTGAGACGGATAGAGAGAATAAGCCTAAATGTGAATTCCGTACATAAAGGAGTGGGAAAAAAAAAATTCCCTCCCAAATGAAGTGTTCGGCTTTACCTATTGTATTAAAGTCCAAAGTTCGTAAAGTCTTAAGTGTGAGAGAAAAGACTATATTAAGTGTCTATATTTTGTAATGTGTTTGTGCTCCGATAAAATCACACTTATATATACAACCCAAACAAACAAAGCGAAATTTTCGATAAAATCACACTTATATATATATACAACCTGAACAAACAAATCCAATTTTCCGATAAAATCACACTTATATATATACAACCCAAACAAATAAAGCCAATTTTTCGATAAAATCACACTTATATGTATACTACCCGAACAAACAAAGCCAATTTACGGTCGTTTTCTAGAATGTTGTTGGTTTTTGACTTTGAGTCGAGGGAATCCGAGTATGTATTGGATTCGCTTTATTGAAGCTCCGAACGGTTGGCCCAAAAGTGCC
>Ga0209208_10006033_pt1 | contig 16769 bp, 15 predicted proteins | sample S1TSphfallax_3_FD_187694 | JGI IMG/M metagenome (GOLD analysis project Ga0209208, IMG submission 187694) | Host-associated microbial communities from peat moss isolated from Minnesota, USA - S1T2_Fd - Sphagnum fallax MG (SPAdes) (version 2) | ecosystem: Host-associated > Plants > Peat moss >...
CCTAATCTAAACACAAAAAGTCAAAGACAAACCATTGATTGTGAGTCCATTGTATTGCTGTAGAGAAACTTTGACATCCACCAGCATGAGAACAATAAGACATGTTCAGAGGCATGACCCAGTTCCAGACACTTACTCAGGATATCCAAAACAGCTATTTCCTACTCCACCAGCTGGCAGAGAATGACATTGCCAATATGGTAGAATTATAGCTTACATACAGGTGGAGGTAAAAGGGATCTAATATTTCACACAAAATCAGAGAATTGGCATGTGTCATGGTACAGATTTCAAGCTTCTCATACCAACTTCTGACAGAAGCAATAAAGACTCAAATTGCTGAGGTGATCAAATACATATGTAGGCTATACAAGCTCCTGGCAAGAGTGTAGTTTAGTTGGTACACACAGAGCACCACCAGGAAGCTCCAGGTCAAGATCCCTGTTGTTTTGCCAGGAAAGAGGGTCATCGCAATTAAATAAGTAAAAGGTTTCTTTTGTTTTGCCAGGAAAGAGGGTGTTCTTGGCATGACCTGGAGCTTCCTTAGGGGAGCTCTGCATGTAACCCCTAAACTGCACTCTTGCCCAAGCTCCCATCTCCATGAACCATCATCAGCTTACATTTCATATACCAATGCTGGGATCACTGCTCTAAATTGAGTTATTGTCTATGAAAGACAACAGCATGATTGTTAATTGCTCAACCTGTCCAAAGTATGACTGACTACTGTTGTATATACACTCACACCTGAGAGTTTGTTTGTTCACAAGTATGTTTTAAGTGTATGAACAAAGCAGATCAAATGGCCCAGCTCTAAACATTAAAAGTGTATGCTGAATACTCTGTCCCACAATTGTCACCTACTGAGACCTGACATGATTTGACACAAAGTTGCAAGGGTAAACTTGTGGTCCTCCTGAGAGAGGCAACAGAAATGAAAATGAAAAAAAAATTGAACTACATTCCTACATGGTCATGGCCATCTTGAACTCATCAGCAATGATGTATCCACAGGACTCTTCACAACTATCAGTACTCTTCTCTCCCAGAAACCAGTACTTTCTGCAAGAAAATGACCTAGGGATTTCACTCATAATCTGCAAACCGGTGCTGTTCATGAGTTACGTTTTATGAGCCTTCACTATAAAAGAACCAGTGAAATAAAAGAGAAGGAAAAAGGCTCAGAGGAGCGAGCCTTTAGGAATGTATGTGCAACTTACGCATCAACAAGAAGTGCGACCAGCTGTTCTTTAGTGAGAGGCTCCAGTAGCTTTTTCAACTCGTCTTTGGACAGCTTCAGGATGCTTCCATTGCTCTCCTCCTTACTTAACTTCCTCTTCTTGCTCTCGTCGCCGTAGCCGTTTACTTGGTAATCCGACAGTGGATACTCCAACTTCATGTCCAGTTGATACTCCATGTTGTTCCCAAAGAAGTAAGTCTCGACGCACACACGTTGCCCGCCGTTCACGGAAAACAAACCCGCTGGTGTGTTTCGGGGCCGTGGGTTCTTGAGTGCCGATGAAAAAACCCTAACTAGGGCTGTTGCACTCTTTTGTTCCAGAAAAGAACCAACACGAGTGTGCACTTACTTCTTAAGCAGATGTGCAGAAAGAAACAAGCAGATTGTACACTTCAAAGTTCAGTCCGAAGGAAAGAAAGAAAAATAAAACTGCAACAAGATCTCGCAAAATTGAAACGGCAAAAGGTCTGCTTGTTGGAGTTTCAATCCTAAAGCTTCAAAAGCTCCAATCAGCCTGCAAGTTTTGCCACCTATCGCCGTGAAACCAGTCAGTTTCTGTGCCTCTTTGGTCTTGTCCGCTGTGGAGAAATCAAAACATCAAAACAAAGTGCCAAAGGAAGGCAAACGGAAGCGAAACTTTCCAAGAGCTCATTCTTCTTGAAGCCGTTTGCACAGAGAATTTGAGCAAGAACAACAATAACAACAACAACGCTCGCGCACGGAGAGCGATTGCTAAAAAGAAAATCGGAACAGACGACCGACCTCGACGCGACGAGGAAGAGGAATACGACGCCAAAGGACGGCGAACCCACTGCAGTGCGGGTCCCAATTTTGAGGTTCTCAAATCTTCAGGACCTTGTTACGGGATCTCGATCGTGAGGCACACAGACATAGGCTACTTATCTTTCTACTAACCGAGATCCTGAAACCATATACCTGCACATGATTCAGGATCTCGTTTATCACCTGATTAAGCCGCCGAAGTACCTTTACCTATAAACAAATGAGATGTCCTAAGTCCTACCTCATCCAGCGATGAGAGAAATGAGCAGAAAAATGGCTAGTTATTAAAAAGCCCCAAAAGTGGTGAGAAAACTGCCCCACCCCCCCCAACAAGTGGACCCTCCTCGGGCCACCCGGTCAAATCTGGGCCATTAATTGGAGTACAATGAAGCCTCCCCACTGAAACATAGGGTGACCCGAAAATCAACTTACCCCTAGCTAGCTAGATCTCCCCAATTGAGTAACTCTACACTACAAATTAACCGTAAGATTCCACATCGGACGGTTGTTCTGGATTCAAGATCAATAACAGCGCCGTCGTCACAATATTCATTTAAATTGTTTTTTAACCTATTAATATGTACCCACATTCATCCACGAAGAATTTCTCATTCATGAAGGCCATATCATGAATCGCATTGTTCAATATATTGTGGAGATTTCTTCATCCATGTAGGTCATATTAGTATCATTTATTCAATCTATTGGCGGAAAATTTCATCCATTTAGGTCATATTTTGTACCTCCGGAGTCCGGATGGCGCTACATTTGCAAACCCTAATTAGGGTTTCTGTTCTGTGCGCCTGAGGTGCTTTGCTACAAGCTCGGCGGCGCTCTCCATCGATTGTCTTTCTTATCGCTTCCGCTCTGGTGTGTGCGCGTCTTTGCACTACTAGCGCTCCGTCGTGTCGTGGAGGCAGGGTTACTCTGTTTCTGGAGCGCTCAAGATGGTGAAGTTTCTGAAGCAGAACAAGGTGGTGGTGCTGTTGCAAGGCCGCTATGCAGGTCGCAAAGCTGTGATCGTGAAGAACTTCGATGACGGCACCAAGGAGCGTCCCTACGGTCACGCCATTGTAGCTGGCATTGCCAAGTACCCTCGCAAGGTTTGTCGTTGTGTCTTCTTAGTTCTCTTTCTCTTTCTCTCCTTTATTCGATGCGCGCCGTCTGGCAGCCTTTGAGAGTTCCAATCTTTTCCGGCGGACAGTCCGACCGCTCTGTGAACTATTTGTTCCGGTGTTTTAGGGTTTTGGATGCTGCTCAGTTATCCGTGTTGCTTCTTCCTTCACCAACATTAGTACAGCTAGGATTTGCAGAACTAGGTTTCCACCACCTCCTCTTGCAATCAATTCATCCTCAAACTTCCTAATATTTTTCACTCTACTCAGAGTCTCAAACTATTCTGCCACTCCCTTCTTTGAGGTTGTTGGTTGTCCTGCCACGGTCGGGGGATTGAGGCAAACGTGACCTGCCACTTTCATGAAGACTGTTAGAACTTGCAGTGTTCTAAACCCGAAAATGTCCATCGCTACCTTACGAAGCACCTTCAATTCAGCAAACTTTAGTCTCTGTGACGGTTTGAATGGTACTACCCTAAACTAGGTGAGTGAAGGAAGATGGTCAGAAACAGAGAAGTCTGTGGCATGCAGAGAGATATCTATGGCATACAAATAGAAGTCTACGGCATACACTAATCGGGTCTGAGGTTACTTGATGTGTATATGGCAGGTTACTAAAAAGGCATCACAGAAGAAAATTGCAAAGCGGTCACGCCTGAAGGCATTTACCAAAGTTGTGAACTACAATCACATCATGCCAACCAGGTATGTTTTAATTATTGCCTTCGAGCATCCTTTTCTGGAACTTTTCACATCTGACAGCATTGTTGTAGTTCGCTCTGCAATTCATTTGATTTGGAGGTTCAGGTTGCTTTGATTGTGAGTTTTTGTGCTGGAGTGGTCATTCAGATTTGTGGTATATGGAAAGAAGCTATCTTAGCAATCTGTTTTTTTTGTACATGGTTTCTTCTCTCATGTTTTTGTTATTGGCAGGTATACATTGGATGTGGATTTGAAGACAGTGGTGACAGCTGAGAAGCTGGAGGCTACAGCAAGCCGAGTTGAAGCCAGAAAGGTAAGTGCAATCAATATATCATATACAATTGTGATCTTGAAAATTATTCACTTTCATCTACGTTGCCTGGCAACTGGAAGGATCATTTGATTGGATAGTGGAAGTTGTTTCCATTCCTTTGTCTGCCTGCAATTTTCTCACACTTGTATTTCTTGCTATGTAGAGACCTGCTGTTTCAGTTCAATTCATCAGATTTTATTTTTTCCATCTTGAGAATAATGTCTTGTTCTTTGTTGGACAGGGAGTCAAGACAGTTTTGGAGGAGAGGTTCAAGACAGGCAAGAACCGCTGGTTTTTCACAAAGCTGCGCTTTTGAAATCTTTTTCTTGTGTCCCATTCCTTTCCAGTAAAGACACAAATTGCTGAGTTTTCCAATTCTTGCAATATTTTTATCTGCACACAACCTTGTGGCAATGGATTAATGTTATTGCCACTAGTGTTTTGGATATTCTATCAGCTTAATTGACTTGCAATGGGGTTGGATTGCTTCCCTGGCACAGTAATGTTGTAATGTGGAGAACGAAGTAAAATGCCCTTGTCCTGCACATGGGTATCTTTTCTCTTTACTATACCGGAATTAGTTGATTGAGTACCAGATTCTTTGATAATGCTACATATGATTATTCAGGAAGAGAAAGCTCATGAAGTTGAAGCTATTTTATGGCAGATTGCACTTCACAATCAAAAGATTTGATAAGTTGGCATCACTAACTCTCAGCTTTAAAGTCTTGTCCATTTACATTCTTTGTGTATGATCTATTCAGTATCTTCCTTGGTTGTAGATTACTTGATGGATGAGAGATGGGAACTTGTTTTCCTTTCTGTGAGCCATGGTACTTGCTAATTGATCAATGTGGTAGTGAAATCCTTACATTTTAACCTTTCAGCCTGGTATGAGTATTCCTATGTACATAGGGAGAATATATGCAAGAATATGGTGTTGCCCAACTTGTGGTATTGAAAAGATGGAAAAAATTACATAGTGGTACCCTGGATAATGCAATTTTTGCACATTCACTCTGCATTCAGTACTCGCAAAATGTTGGCAACTTTGAAAAACATGACTACATTAATATTTGCACATGCAATGTTGAAGCAACCTTCCAACCTAGCAATTGGATTTTAGCATACTGTGAAGTTGAGGAAAGAAACTACTGTTATGTTTGGGGACTGGTTAAAACTATGCCCAAGACCTGAAGTCTGACAAACAGTTTCACAATGAGCTTTTGCCCCTACTCAATGGGTAAGTTGTTGTACTCATGGAGATACCAAGGGCCTACCCAACATATCAGTACAACACTGGTTGTAACCTTTCAATTGTCACTCAGAGAGAACCGGACTCATGTGCATGATAGTGTCCATCTGATTTCACTCCACTCCTGAGGCATCACCTTAGTCATGGATAGTAGTAACCAGCTGCTTTTACTCCTCTACTGAGAATCCTGATGGTGTATGTAAATTAGTTTCATAAAAATCAGCTAAACACATACATTAAACACAACAACTAGCACAAAAATCTGTATCCTGAGACTTTTGCTGCATTTCCAATGACCTAAAATTAGGAAGTAATTGATTGACAAGTAGCAAGATGGTAAAAAAAATAAACAATTCAGGTGAATTGAATGAGAAATTAACCAGACTTATAACAGGAATACTATAAGATGTTTTCACCTACTCATATGCTCATTCCATACTCATGCGCTCAGTCATGCACACATAGACAGGAGTGTTTTAACAACTCAATAACTTTAAAAATCTGCCAAAGCTCCACACCATTGCTGGACTCTCTGTGTAAAACTACTACCATCATACTTGACTACAATCCTCTACTTCCTGATGAACCATAACCGTAGTTAACCCAAGGTTATTGATTTCCTGCTGGGCTCTTTTCATTGGTATCAGCACAGAATTTTCAAAACCAATTCTAAGGGCCCATGCGCATCCGCTTCATATCAGTATCAGGCACACTTGCATCCTCAACAGACTGTTCCTCTGCTCTCTGCGGGTTACCAGGAGCTTCCTGTTCCACCTAAAACCACCCAATCTTCCCCAGTTAGCCTTGTACACTAATTGATGTACATTTTATCCTTCTGCTTCCAACTTAGGTTGTGAACAAACCATCTTCTTCCAGTTAGCCTTGTATTCTAGTTGATGCCTGATTATCCTTCTGCTTGCAAATTAGGGTGTGACCAAAGCATCATCTTCCAGTTTGGATGTACCTAGTTTACACTAGAAGAATAGCAGGTTTACTAGTTTGGTTTCAGATGGTCAACAAGGACAATACACAGTTACCTTGTTCTTCTGCTCTGTAACAGGGTTCTATCCTAAATTGAAAGTGAAATGAGAACCTAAACTCTAAAGCCTAGACCTTTCTCATCAAACCCGAAACTTTAAACCTTTTTCACATTCTGCACACAGAAAAAAGAAAAACACCCGTAACAGTAAAACCTCAGAAAAGGTCCATGGAAATTTTCTCATGCAACAATGAGGACCTCAGTTAGTTTCTACTTGTTTGCCAGTGTTTGGTGCCTCACTAGAGAGGCGGGTGAGAAACCCCAGGCTGTGGTAGGTAGGTAACACATTCTAGAGAATGAAGTTACAAAACATTGGAGTGGGTTGTTTACTAGAAAAAACTTTTCAAAGAAATAAAAACAAAAGATTGAAAAAAAGGCAATGTATTGTTGGGAGTTTGAGGGAGAAGAAAGTAGATTGAAAGTTGAGTAATATCTACATGGGTGACCTGGTGCAGTTGTGGAACAATCGATCCCAGTGTCTCATCCGGTACCACTGCGTACCTCTCTGCTGGTGATATCCACTTGGATGCTACAATATCATTTGGAAACAGACCCATGTTAAAATCTTCAGGTTCCTTGCTCACTCTCATCCAGAAAACAAAGGCAGAAATTTTCCAAAAAACTAAAAGCAATGTTCTATACAACAATGAAAACAACAAACAAGACAGGCAGGTAGATAGGTAGATATAAAACATACATGGGGGGGAGGTAGGTAGGTAGATATAAAACATACATGCAGAGTTGGCCGATTGGGAACCTTCCAGATGTCGACAGGCTTGCCCATCCACACTCAATATTTCTATTCTTTTCGGTGTGTGGCTGCAAAAGCAACCATTTACAAAAGATATGAGATTTTCTCCAAAAAGATGTACCCATCAAAAACTAGAAGACACTGAACTTTTAATCTGTGAAGCACAAGAAGATATCCACAGTACAAGAAACTCACTCACTGCAAAATCCAAGTGCCCTAAGGTGCACTCAGAGGTATCACAAAGAAGCTGTCACCATGGTACTCAAAAAATTCACACTAAAATAGCAGCATGTACACGTTACCAGTCAACGGCATCTCCATGACCCAATTGGCCACTAGTGCCACGGCCCCAGCTATAAACATTCCCTCTTTCAGTAATTGCCACCGTGTGTCTCCACCCACAAACTACGAGTGTAATTTTCTGCAGCAATGATTATTACCCAACACCTTTTTCAGCTTTTTTAACAGTTCCATGATTACAGCAGTGCTACTAAATACTATGCAGATCAACAAAACTCCTGATGGAGATATATTTCTGGGCCCACAAATATACCTGGTCTACTAAAGTCTTCACAAGTTGAGGACTGGTTTGATCTTCCGTATTTCCACATCCGACTTGTCCAAACTGCAAACAATGGAAAAAAAATCTGTCACATTGCAACAAATCCATTGTTTACATTCCGAAGTTCTAAGGCAAAGGTGTATGAAACTAACCTTGTTCCAACCCCATCCATAGAGCTGGCCCTCACTGTCCAAAGCCATAGTATGGCGCCAGCCCCCGGATATCTGTGCAGATGTGATCCAAATCAGAGAGCATGTATGCTTTCACAGTTAAGATATATATTGCTTTCACAGCTGTGCACACTCCCAAAATAATACTACTGAGAGATGTGATGAGAGAAGAAGAACCCACTATGATTTAGAATTTCTTTGCACAAAAAAAGCCTTGAACACTTTGTGACTCTGGTGAAAGATAGTGAAAAATATCAGGAAATATGCTTACAGATTGAACTTTAGTCTTTTCCAGAGCTTCAACTTGGTGTGGAATAAGATGATCTTGGAAATCACCATGACCTAACTGGCCATACTTGCTCCACCCAAAAGTAAAAAGCTTGCCAGACTCCGAAACTGAAATTGTGTGACGCCATCCACAAGCCACCTGTGTCATTCTCTCCCCCTGCCACCCACACTCCCAAGTCAGCAGCAACTAGATCAGAAGAAGGCCAGTGAAATAGTGCAATTTCCACATCTTCAAAAATTCTAAATTATGGCTTGAAGATTGCACACAGCTATTGGGAATGGGCAGAATTGCGCACAGCTATTGCAGCAACTTCACCAGGAACCAAACGATCACTGCGATCACCTAAACCCAGGTTCCCATATCGACCCCAACCCCACCCATAAAGCTTGCCACTCTCTGTCACAGCTGCTGTGTGTTCAGCTCCAGCTGCCAACATTGACACACCAACGCCTTGAAACGCTAGGACTTTTTGAGGGATATTGCAGTCATCAGTATGACCGAGACCGAGTTGCCCATTTTGGTTTCGACCCCAGCTTCATTCATAATCCAAGCCCACAGTTACAAAATTACACTACAGTCAGAGAAGGGAGATCATCACGTGCAAAGAGGACCATAGAGCACTGGATCACACAAACATGAGGAAAAAATGTTGAGAACTACCTATTTCGGGAAGTGAGGATACCTAAAAACGTCACCATCACCCGTTATAGCAAGACAGTGACTATCACCACAGGCAATCTGCCGAATCTCAAGCCCTTTCAGCACCCTTATTGGCTGCGGTATAAACAGATCAGTTGAGTTCCCATGTCCCAGTCTTCCAAAGTCACCCCTGAACATAATAAAGGACCCATGAGTGCAACCAATATTTAAGAGCATTAAAATTCCTGGTAGTAGAAGACTGGCATGATCAGCCTTCAGTCAGAAGACCAACAGCAGCAACAGGAAAACTACTCAATCATGCTGTGGTTCACTCCACAAAACATTAAAGAGAATGAGAAAGCCAGAAAACCCAAGAGAAGAATGAGAAGAAATGTAAAGAAAAAGAAGTGAGGAAACAAGAGAAAGGTGAGAAAAGGCAAAATGCTGGACAAGAAAGGAAGAAGAGAAAGAGAAGAGCAGCAAGATAGAGAACTTTGAGAGCAAGATCTTTAAGAGCAGAAAAACTGGATCAGAAAAAGCTCTCCACACTTTACAACCCCTTTTGAAATGATCCTTTTGTAAGATTCCAAAGGCAGAAGAAGAACCCCAATTGCAGAAAGAGGACATTGAAATCAAAGTTCACATTTATGTCTCCAAGCATTGATTCTGAGAAACAAGAAGCAAGAAGATGGAAAATTGCAAGTTTCATATTGATCAAAAGACAACAACGTGAAAACCCCCTCAATCATCCAATGTGAAAGATGGAAACCTCTCTTTTGTTTTGAGGGCCAGGCAAGGAGGAGTGGTGACAATGTGTGTTTTTATTTACCAGCCCCAACTGTAAACAGTTTTGGTGGAGTTGGAGTATGCAGTGGTATGATCGGCACCACACGTAATGGCAGAGATGTCATTATTTTTGTGTGCATTGACAATCGTTGGACGATGACGCTCTTCCGCATCTCCATGACCAAGCTGTCCATCCTCCCCTCGTCCCCATGAGCAAACCAAATCTCCAGCTGCCCACCACCAGAAGAAGAAGCAAAAACACAGTCAGCTCCCAATCAGAAAAACAAGAGGCAGCAAGCTACTGGTGTTGCCATTGCTGCTGCTGCTGCCTGGTGCATCTCCTTCACCAACTAGAAACCACAACAGATCTTCATCATCTTCAACAAGAGATTTCGTCATTTCTTGTTGAAGATTTCCTACAGTGGAAGTGTTGGTACAATGGATAGTGCAATTTCTTCCATTGTCTGGACTCTGTATGTATGTTCTTGAGAGAGAGAGATAGAGAGAGAGCTAGGGAGTCATTGGGACGTATGTCTGTGCATGCACCATTCTCTCTCTGCCAGATGTTTCAGGAGCTTCAGGAGCTCTTGCCATGCCATGAGGTTCTAAGCTCTTGAGTGCAGGTCACAAAAGGAGGAGGTAGACCTGGTCTCCATGAAACCTTAGCGAAAAAAAGAGTTTAGCATCCTGAGCACATGGGCGGGGTTGCTTCTTCTTCTTCTTCTTCTGTCTGCACAAATCTAGTGCAATTCTTATGCTTGTGAGCCGAGATTTTTTAGGGTAAGAGCGATGGCAGCAACACTAAGGAAAAACATGAAGAGAAAGAGAGAGCCAAGTTCCGTGACTACAATGCACCATTCAAGCTCAACATTCTGTGACCCAATTCCGGAAAACCAGCAAAATCGATCCTGACCCATCTCCAGATTCCCGCTACAAAAGCTCCGAGTCAGTAAGCTTGAGAGAGAAAAGCAGCGAGTCTAGTGAAGGAAGGAAGGAAGCGAGAGAAAGGAAAAAAAAAAACAAAGTGCTTACATAGAAGTGCAACGGTGTGGCTTGCACCCGCAGAGACGAATAAAACACGCCGAGTAGTTTCTCCTCCTCCTCTACTACTTGAAGCCGCGGCTGTTGCATCCGCCATTCTCTTCCGGGATGGTCACTGAACTTTTTTTTTCTCTTTTTTGTCCCGCTACGTCCCCCCTCACCCAACCTTCCAAAATGGGAGAAAAGATGCAGCAAAAACTGGAGTCTTTCAGAGCTGCCTTCTCTCTCTCTCTCTCTCTCTCTCTCTCTCTGGCCGGAGACAAAGGAAAAAACCTTTGCTGCTGCTAGTGCTGCTCTTACTTCTTCTGTGCTGCAACAAAATTGATGAAAACCTGGGGTTGTTTTCAGGAATTTGGCAAGCAACCAAGCTTCTCAGAGATTCAAAACGGAATGCATAGCAGCAGATCAAGAGCAATCCATGGAGCTCCAGTCCCCCACAGGGTACCAAAGAGATGCTGGCAAAATTGCGAGAAAGCCGCAGCGCAATTTGTTCTCTCGCGTGCGCACCAGCGGCACACAGGCACACAGACGGAGACCGCGCGCACAGACAGAGAGAGAGAGACGATGGTGCCACATCCTTGTGGTGTGAAACAGACCCAAATATCGAACCCGGCCTTGACGTGTGAAACGGGATCCCAATGTCAAAACCCGCCGTATTGTGTGAAACGGACCCGGATGTGCAAAGTGCAAACCAGAGATCAAAACTTGGCTGTGCTGTGTGAAACGAACCTCATGTGCAAACCGGCCATGTCATATCAAAAAAAGACCTAGAGATCAGAACTCGGCCGTGTTGTGTGAAACCGCACCCCGATATCAAAACGGGCCCGTGTTGTGTAAAACGGGTTCCAGCGATAAAAACGTCGCTGTGTTGTGTGAAAACGGACAGAGCCCAGAGACCAAACCTGTGTTCGCGCTGGTAAATCATTTACCCGTGTATAGATAGTTCTCTCCCCCCACACCTCCTTCCCGCCTCTTTCCCGGGTAGAAGCATGGGTATATACTACCTGGACCCGAACATACATACATATATATATATATATATATATATATATATATACCCGGCCCTAGCAGTTTTTTGATTTTTTGAATTTATGTTTTGGTTCCGTGGTCACCCGAACTTTTAAACCTTGAAGGCTGAACCATAAAACCCTAAGTAATTGTTACCTTTATTATAATTACTATGGTCGTTCAACAATTGCACAAATTTATTTATTTATTTATTATATCACAAGTGAAAACCTATGGGTGTTTTCTTTTATTTGCAAATCTATTCAACAATTTTCTTTTGGTATACCATCTTGAACTTAATAATGTATAGAGGATTGATAGCAAGGATTTCTTTTTCCAATTATTTTATGTCAAAAAAATTTGACAAATTTTTCACCCAAAAAAAAAAAAAAAAAAAAAAAAAAGTCAAATTTGTATGGAAACACATAAATATTCCAAATTTTTCACAATTTTTTGCTCAAATTTCTTTAAGAAAAATAAACACACTAATCAATAGCATACAATTTCTATGCAAATTGTGTACGCCTATTATTTAACCCTAGGGATATTTGCAATTGAATGAAAATATTGTTTAACATGTTGAACCTCGTGAGAAACTTGAACATTCTTTTCAAATGAACACTTGTTCACATTGTGGGGTTTCTTAACTAAAAATCCTCCATAGGACAAGACGAGATGAGACAAGATGCTTGGAGAAAATTTTCCTCTAATACATATTACACACTACCCTAGGCTTCTTGTGCACATCTTATATACTAAGATAAGGTTCATATTGTTGCATGTCAAAAAGGCCATAAGTGTGTAAAGGCACACTATTTTATTGCATTGAGTTTTGTACTTTTGTTGTTCTTCTTGCATGATACTAAGACCTAAGGTCCATATACTCATGGCAAGTGCACCATTTGCAAATTGGCATCATCCCGGGGCCAATCCCTTTGGCAACCAACCCCAGGAATTGTGGAACTACCTTGTGCATGATGGACCTTTACTTCCACAACCAACCATACCAATTTCCAAATGTCTTTTGACCACTTAAACCAAGTTCGTTTTGGCACTAGGTTCAACAATTTAGGTCGTCAACTTAAAACTATGTCACTATAAAGTTTTGATAGTTGTGCACCCTAGTCTATCAATATGGAGACTACAAGTGTGCATGCCTTCATATGGCAAATGGAGTAGCCAATATTTGATGAGATGTTATCATCATGGTATGCGTTTAACTTGATATCACGCACAAAATGTCAGCTTTCCAATGTGTAATGTATTAAAAAAAAGAATTTTTTTTTAATTGTTTCTTTTCTTAAATCATTCATTTGTCATTTCATGTGATTTAGATGTAATTTAATTGACACAATTATAGCGGTTGTAGGTTTTTGGCTCATTTATATGTCATTTGGAACATTATCCATAATAACCAAATGATTTATGTCAACTATAAATGAGACATTTTTCCATCCAAAATTGTGAAAATCTTGAGAGAGGGATTGGGCAATCATATTTGCCCGTTTGCAACAATTTGAAAATGTATGTGTTGGAAAGGAGGACTTGTGATAATGATCGATACAAGGTGAAAAACCCAATAAATCATAAAACTTTAGTCGGCAAACTTTATGTCATTTTTCTTTTGTATTCTCAAAGTGAAAATCTTGTTAGGAGTTTTTTGGAGTTTTTCCAATTGATTGCAACCGAATGTTTATTGATTTCATGTCTAGGGTTAGAGGTTTAATGAAAGTTTTGTTTACCCTCATGCCGATTTGCCACTTTTGCCTTCTTGCCCTTCTTCTGGTTGGTATCATAACAACTAGCATATGTTAATTAAATTGATGTGGAAGGTTTAGGCTGAATAACAAGTAATGGCAATTTACCAAAAGGGCCTTGAACCATAAACAATTAAGATTAACTTCTTAGATCCATGTTGCTACATTTGTTTGGACTAAACAAAACAAAAACTAGATTGTATACCCAAAACATAGTTAAAAGGTTATATAACCCTTTCAATTTACATCTACACAAGATCAAACAATAGTACCACAAAATGTGAAGATGGTAAACCCTTTTTCACCTATAAGAAAGAAGAACTCCAATTCATGAAGCAAAACCATAACATTAAGTTCAACCCTAATGTGAAAAGCCCAAATGCTTTAAAAAAATCTCGATAAGAAATGCCCACTTTCAATTAAGATTACGAAAAGACACAACCACCTTTGTTTCGTCAAGACCAAACTTGATTTTGTTCATGTTCATGAAATTTTCCCCTTTGACATTGAGGTTTCTAAAGATTTAACTCTAAGAAAATAATTTTATTTACTATAAAATACCCCCGCCCCCAAAAAAAGAAATTAAGAAAACAAAAGAATGCTTATACCCCAAGTATTGTTTAAATGAGTTGTGATCATAATGAAACTTCAACTTTCAACATGCTTTCAACCGGAGTGATGTCCCCGATTCAAACCCAAACTCACATACACCCGAAAATTTTCATAATCGCTTTCTTATGGTGGGGGTCAACAACAACAAGTCGTAGCCAGCCATAGAATTGCAACATGCAGGGCCAACACGTAGGTAGGTCCGGCAGGCCGTACAATTTGGGGACATGCAGGGCCGAGGGGTGGGAAGAGGGGGGGGCGGCCAACAAAATGCAGGTCCAAGAGGTCGTAAAATGGGGACATGCCCGACCAACAATTGGTTCAGAAGTCCGTGGAATTACGACATGCTTACTCATCATTCATAAAAAGGTGTAGAGTGTATACATACCCATGTATATATATGCACAAGGAAACATTCGGTGTTCCTCGATGAGGGTGTGAAGAAATATGTACATATTATGTACACACACATGCATGCAATAAGAGTGTGTGTGTGTGTGTGTGTTGTTTTGATAACAATTTCTTTGTCTAAAGTTCTAGGGTTTTACCTCAACAAAGAAGTGTTGGGTTTGTTGTAGTATAAGTTTTTTACTTAAGAAAATCCAAAATAAAGTATCCTGCATCTCAATTTACCTTCAACTCTTGAAGGTACTAAATGCCTCGTATATTATCGGTAAGGTGCCTTTTTGGAGGTACTTATATGTTTGCATATATTTATATATGTATATGAGTCCAAAAATGTTTGGCAAAATTTATGAGGATTTTTTTTCAAAATGGTTTTACAAGGTTTTTGAATTATATTTAGCATATTGTGTTAGGATGGTTGTTGGATGCTATTTTATTTTATTTGTCAATATTTTGATGTCAAGTAAATGGTGATCATCCATAACAAGATGAAGACACTTTATTTATTAAAAAAATCATATTTAAGTATATTCATTCTTAACTATATTTTTAACTAAATTGTGGTTTAAATATTCAATTTTTAGTCTTAAAAATGTTTCTAATTGAAGATAATTGGAATTTCTTAAATTCGTTGTTCCAATGTTTAAGAAATTTGAGAATATTTTGGACTTTTGGGAACATTAACAATTGTAAAAATAGTTTGATATTATCAAATTACATTGTAAATATTATTTTCATGTGAAATTTTTTAATTTTTTTGGAAGCGTTCATTGATTTTTTGGCAAAATTTTGACAAAACTTGAAAAAAAAATAAATTATTTAATTGCCAAATTTCTCTGGATTGTTCAAGTAGTTTATATATATATATAGATGTTTAAATTTTTTTCCTTTCACATTTTTAATAGTCAATTTGGCTAAATAAACTTATGGATGATCATGTCTTGACTAAATCACAAAATTTGAAAGAAAAAAAATTGCTCCCATGGTGTCAATAGTTTCAAAATTCAATTCCTTTTAACTCAATTAATCTAGTTAGGGTTGGATATACCACCAAATTTGAAAACATGTACTCTTAACACATCCTATGCACTACAACCAAGGAGCAAATGTATACACGCTCCATAAAAACCTATGGCAACCTAGAAGACTCAAATAATGTCATGCCAAAGTAGCTTGAAAGACCCCAATAAAAGAGGTCAAAATAATAACATGAAATACATAAATCCTTTCTCTAGCTCCCAAAGAAAATCAATGCATAGATGGCCCAGTAATTATCACACCCATTGTGAGGCCACTTGAAATGCATAAAATGGACATCTATTCAAAGGCCTTTTCAAGCATGATATTTTCACATATGTAAATTTGTTTTTTTGTTGTAAATTTTTTTCTATGAAGCAAAGGCAGTTTGTTTTGTTTTGTTGGTCACACTAAGATCTCCCAAGCCACAGCTCTTTGTGTTGTGGTCTTGGTATCTTTGAAAAGCTCTTGACGAGTAGGGTTGCACCGACTTGGTTTGAGACTGGTTGGAGCTACAGTGTGGAAGCTATTGATTATTGAATCATTTTTTTAATGAGAATCAAATAAAATAAAAACTAAAAATTACATTGGAATTTGGGGGTGTTCTTTGTGTTGTCGGAAAGCCCTTGATGAGTCAAATTTAATAGAGTTTATTTCACAATTTTCAGAGTTAAGATGTGGAAGACATTGATTTTTGAGTGGATTTTGTTGCTAGAGATTCAAATAAATTGCAAAAATTGGGTTTGGAAGGAAAAATCAGTTGAGCCCTCAATGTGTTCACATTGTCAAATTTAGAAATATTCAATTCTGAAAATGTGAAAAACAATGAATATGTTCACACTTGGGCCAACTACACAGGTTACACTAGTATACCTTAAAGTTGAAATTTGTTTCTTACTTTTCCACTCGATGGGGGAAAGAATTTGAACAGGTGAGGGGCCAAACGCAAGCCAATAGAGTTATAGATAAAGTCCCGTGATTAGGGGGCAAGAACAGTCAGTTTCGGCATACCTTAGTACCTTGGCCAATTCGACACTAATTATATTATTTTCGGAAATGTTGAAATTTTCAATTTTTATTTCTTCCAAATCAGAGAATGTTTTGAAAGAAAATAGTGAATATATAAGAATATTCCATTTGTTGAAATGAATGTTTCGAAATAAATTAATTATTCGATGGACATGTGTTGAAATGGCCAAGGTACTACTACGGTAATAGGGCATCCAACCTGTAACTGGGAATGAAAATTTTTACAAAACGAAATAACTGGGACCCAGGATAGTTTTTT
>Ga0209208_10006034_pt1 | contig 16768 bp, 7 predicted proteins | sample S1TSphfallax_3_FD_187694 | JGI IMG/M metagenome (GOLD analysis project Ga0209208, IMG submission 187694) | Host-associated microbial communities from peat moss isolated from Minnesota, USA - S1T2_Fd - Sphagnum fallax MG (SPAdes) (version 2) | ecosystem: Host-associated > Plants > Peat moss >...
TTAACACAATATCCTTGCCTTGGTAGTAGGCAAGGCCAATAAAACAAAATTTATGAGTCATGCTCTCATAGCTACATAGTAGGTAGGTACTTACTTATTTGAGTTCTAAACCCTAATTTTTGTGTGTCTTTGTTTGACTAGTCCTTTTGTAAAAGGTTTATGGGAGAGTCTTTGTTTTGGCACACCATCTATTATATGGTCTTGACTCTTGACTCTTGACAATTCCAAAGGCAAAACTTCTCCTCATGAATTGCCTTTTTTTCATATCATCACATCTGATAAGAAGTAATGAAATCATGAATATAAGACAAAATTTTATGAGTCATGCTCTCATGGCTGCACTACTAGTAGGTACTTTACTTTTTTGAGCTCTAAACCCTAATTTCTGTGTCTGTGTGTTGCTTCATTCCTTTTGTAAGTAAGTTGCGGTGTGTTTTTGGTTTGTCTGTTTCTTGTTGTCGTTGTTGTTGTTATTGTTAGTGGTGGTGATGGAAGCCTTACTAGCTGAGAGAAAGTGATGCTCCTGCTTCTTTCTTCTGGTTTGTATGTTTCTGTCAATCATGAGGAGCAAGCCAGGCCACGTTCATTTGCAAAATCCTACGTTTGGCCTTTCACATACACATAACTCATAGATTGTGTACCTCAATTTGTTGATCGTTGTGTGTGTTTAATTTTTATTTTTATTGCAATTGGGTTTGTTTTTTTGTTTTTTTTGTCAGATGATTGCTCATTTCACATGATTGTTTCAACTTTTTATTTCTTTATTTATTTTTGGTTTAGGGGTGGCGGGTAGTCGAGATTAGGGGAGAGTGGAGTGAAGGAATAAGTTGTGATATATATATATTTTTTAGATGTGTGGAAATGCAATAGATTTGAGAGAGAGAGAGAGAGAGAGAGAGAGAGAGAGAGAGAGAGAGAAGAGTTGTAGGAGTTTATTTAAAAGCGGTTGTGCCAAATCAATCAAGCACGAAATGTAATAACTCTGTGGATTAGCAGAGGCAGCGGCAAAGAGGAGCAGAAGAAGAAGAAGAAGAAGTAGAAGAGAAAAAAATTCTCGGTAATGGGAACAGAAGCTGTGGCCAAGGATCTCTTGGCAGGGACGATGGCAGGAGCTGCACAGCTTTTGGTCGGTCATCCCTTTGATACCATCAAAGTGAAACTGCAAAGTCAGCCGCGACCATCGCCCGGAGAGCTCCCCAAATATTCTGGTGCCATGGATGCCGTGAAGAAAACCCTAGTTTCTGAAGGACCCAAAGGCTTGTTTAAAGGAATGGGTGCACCCCTTGCCACAGTGGCTGTGTCCAATGCAGTTCTGTTTGCCGCAAGAGGACAGATGGAGGCATTGCTGAGAGGAGAAGAATCACCTCCTGGATCACGGCTCTCAGCTTCACAGCAAGTGATAGCTGGTGCTGGAGCTGGATTTGCTGTATCTTTTGTGGCATGCCCCACAGAGCTTGTGAAATGCAAGCTGCAGGCACAAAGTGCCTTAGCTGGGGCAACAGTGGCAGCAGCAACAGCAGGAGGAAGGGGGGCACAAGCAGGGACTCTCTTGTCTCAAGCTCAATACAGTGGGCCTCTTGATGTTGCAAGACAGGTGTTGCGATCGGAAGGAGGGGTGCTCGGTTTATTCAAAGGACTTACCCCAACTCTACTGCGAGAGGTAATTGACTACACAGATCTTTCCATTCATTGCAAGAGCACAAAAAGACTGCCAGTCCTCAGAAATGGATGGAAACCCTAATTTGCAAAGGCTGTATGCAAAGCCTAATTGTGTTTCTCCTTCAGAACTTGAACCTTGCAAAACAAGCAACAGCACAAAAGGATTGGCTGCTCTGGAATTTGCAATGTCAACAAAGATTTGCTGTGAAATTCATGGCTTCTCTCCAGTTTTGGTTTTTAGGGTTCCTTATTCTTTCCTCTTCTCAACTTTGTTAATTTCTCCTTCTGGCTGCTCATATGAAAATGCACACAGGTACCTGGGAATGCAGCCATGTTTGGAGTCTATGAAGCTGTCAGGCAGATGCTTGCTGGAGGCAAAGATATTTCAAATCTTGGGAAGGGATCACAAATTCTTGCAGGTGGTGTTGCAGGTGCAGCATTCTGGCTATCTGTGTATCCAACAGATGTGATCAAGAGTGTGATACAAGTGGATGACTACCATAATCCCAAGTATGGTGGGACCATGGATGCTTTCCGGAAGGTGTATGCAGCTGAAGGAGTGAAGGGGCTGTTCCGTGGGTTCACTCCTGCCATGGCCCGCAGCATCCCAGCTAATGCTGCTTGTTTTCTTGCCTATGAGCTTGTCAGGGAGAGCCTGGGTTAGTTAGTCTGCCTCTTCCTCCTTAGTTAAACCAAAGATTATAGGTTAATTGATTCAGCTGATTTATGTTCAAATTGATCTGGCTCAACATCTGAAAGTTTGACTTCATTTCTTTCATTACTGGAGACCGAAATCTTATAAGGTATTGAAATTGGATTGCAAACCACAGTACCTTTCTATAGCTCATTGGACTAATTTTGAGATTGATTGGTAGGACTATGTTAGTTTCACAGTGGTAGAATCTAGAAGCCCCAACAGCTGGGTTCATGACCTTCCAGCCATAGTATGCCAATTGGATTATGGCAATCTTCTTTAGTGACCACTATTCTTAGCTTTGTTATGATGTTTGTCCATCAGAAATTTCCCTTTCCAGAGGATGCATGAAATGAGAGGTGATCCTCTTCAGGTTTTCCTCTCCACTTATTGTTCAAGTTGCTTCAGCCACTTTGTACTTCTGCTATTTGGAACCAAAATACCAATTCTTATCACCACAAGCTTCTACACCAATGTCTGATTTTGACCTTCCAAGAAGTGGAGGTCTGGAGGAGGAGGATGTTTAGACCAATCTAACCTGAGGCCTACTGCATACAGCAGTTTGTTGACCTCCAGGAAGTTGAGACGTGGAGGATGATGTTTAGTCTGTTAGGAATTCCAGAGCTGTTTAGATATGATGTGACCCACTCCTGATTGCTCCTCCCCTTAATGTGAAGGGCAATTGTACATGTAACTTTGTTTTTACAGGGCTGTTTCAAACTGCATTTCCACTGTGGGCAATTCCTAAATTCAGCAGGTGCAAATTGCAGAGCTGGATTCATATATTTCCTTTCCAGTGAAAAACAAAACTGACTGAGTTCCTAGGATCCAAGAGCATGTCAGGTTTATGTCATGTGCTTATGTAAAGGGTCAAAGTAGTCGTGGAGGCTCAGTCGGTCTAAGGTGGCTAGTTTTATGCCTTGAATGGGCATACTTTGCTTTGATCCCAGTCAAACGAAGACTGAGATCCCATTCAATGGTCTTGTTGATCCCATTCATATGCTTGAAATGGTCTCGGTAGCCTGCCTAAATCTACACAGTATTGGCTGTGACTCTGCTTGATTCCTCTACACCTAATCTAAGTGTGGAAAGAATTGACAGTTCTAGCAGCTGGGCAGCTGACAATGCCGACTGCACCTCCTTGATTTGACTTTACTCATCATCTAGGTACTTTGAGATCAAAGGCCTGCTCTGCCCATTACAGTCTGCAACCTATTGGTCTCCTCAAGTCAAGATATTGAGCATCCAGCCTGCTCTTCCAATTGCATTCTGGAACCTACTGCTCTCCTCAAGTCAAGATGTCAAGCACCCAGCAGAAGCTTGAAGTGCACAGTTTCAATTCCAATGTGCATTCACTGTGACCCTTGATACATCCTGCAGTATTGGCCACCTTTTGTTAAAAACACACGCAACATCTGGAAATTAAATAAGTGTCACTGGTGCCTATAGTGGAGGAAGCACCAGACAGTTCCAAGTCCTTGCCATCCACCTGACTAGCACTTTCCTGTCAAAATTATTTGGAGGTAAAGCACCCCATGGTAATTCAACTAGTTTTTGGTCCTATCCCTACTGCTGTCAGTGATGCACTTACAACTGATGCAAGGTCTGAGAGTTCCTCTCTTCCCATGCTGTTGTTGCTGTGGCAAGTGCAACTATTGCTGATACAAGGTCTGCACTGAGTGAATGAATGCAACCTGCATGCACCATCTGCAGCTTGCACTGAACTACAACCCACACCAGGAAGCTCCAGAAGAATCTTTATCAACAGACTGAACAATATGATCACAAGGCAGTCTAAGATTCAAGGAAGAAAATGATGTAAACAGACCACACATGCCCTTGGCTCTATGGCATCTTTAGTGTCTGATTCTTAGACACAATCATGTGCCTGTTGATGCAGAGAAGTTACAATGGTGCTGTTACTTGCTGGCATTGAACTTGCAGTGATGATGTGAGTTCTTGTTCTGCTGGCTTCATGGTGTGGCAGACTTTTAAAGCTCACACTCCACAACTCATGTGGATGGATGCATCCATAGGTTCACCTTCCATGCCATCAGAAAAACGTCAATTTCCCAGCCTACAAAGTGTGACATATGACATCTATGTCAGAAGCATACTAAGTACCAAATTTTTCAGACACCCAATAGTGAGCTCAGTAGGTCGTTGCAATTCAACTGTGTGAAGCAGGCTCAAACACAGGTAGGCGCCACAAGGGCGTCTTGCACATCAAGAAAATTTCTGAGCATCTTTCAACTTGGGCATTTGGCGAATTCATCTTGGCACCAGTCTGAGGAGTATGGGTCAATGGGTCACACTAATTTTGCATCTAAGTTCTACTCCTCCTGCAAATATGTTAGCACTTGCACATTGCATAAGCTGAATAAGTTATATAAGCTTGCAAAATGTGCCTAAACTCAGCAACCATTTTGTCCTCTTATGTGCCTAAGAGGTTCCTATTGTGTTTTTGGCATAGGAATAGGTGGTTTCTAGGTCACTTGCTGACTCAGTTTTTTGCATACATGACTTTTTGAAAATAAGTCCAAGTGGTGATTCATTTTTTTAAAATTAAGTCCAATTGGCAACCATAGGAAAACCAATCCAATAAATGTGGCTACATTGTTCATAATAAAGGAATAATTTGACAAAAGTGAAACACATAAAGTAGCATTGAAATTGTATAGCTAGAGAACACTAATATTTGAAGCGAAGTTGAACCCTAGTTTAATATCATTTTTTTCCCAATGCAATCAAAGTCCAACCCTCCACACCCAAATGTTAGTAAAACTCATGATGAAATATACATAATCAACATGCTTGTCTAGATCATGGAAATGAAAAGACAATGCCAACAAAAATCCAATAAAGACAAGGTCTTAAATGATAGCACCAATTTGCACTTTGCGATCTTGTCAACTTGTAATAGCATCTTGATAAGGGTTTTTATCTTGAATGAAGAACTTTTGAATAAATAACTCATATGTAAACATGGAAACAATTATGTCCAAGTGCTACCCCAATTGATTGCATGGTTTGTTTTTCATAAATGCAAAAGTGGAAAAAGTGCATTCATTTTTCATATATCCTAGCACTGAAACAATGGGTATGTTAGCCAACTTCATATACTCGCTTAATTGTTGAGTCAAGACATTGTTGTTATGGCCTTGAGTGCTTGTGCCTTCATAGTGAATGTAAACATGGATTACTACAAGTCCAAGTTAGCATTCAAAAGTTCTACAACTTAATCCAATGAAGATTTATCCTTTTCAATTCATAATAATGTTTCTTGATAACATTAATATGCAAGGAGAAAAAAAAAGCAACATCAAGTTCCATCCAAAATTGTGGATATACAAATGCCAAGGGCATTCATTAATTTAAAATCCACAAAGCACCTATTCAATTTTGAAATAAGCATGTCACTAGTAACAAAACATTGAACTTTCACTTGTGCAATGGATACCAAGAAACATCCTTGCACATTGGTTGAATAGCCTCAACAACTACATTGAAAATGTGAGCCTAATATGTGACCGATGACTCAAAATGTGAGGGTTTTTGCACCAATGTTGATGTTGGTAACCCATTTTGGGATGGTGGCAAAATTGTTGTCCACAACATCACAAAAGACTTGGAAGTGTTCATGTTGGTAACCAATTGTAGGATCAAAATACATCATGAAAAGATCAACTTGACAAATTTTTACAATTGTCACAAAATCACAAACAAAAACATCCTTTCTTTAAGCAAATTTGATCAAAACATTGAGTACCTCCAACAATGGCAACAAACAAGACAAGGCTAATAATGTGTGATTGTCACCAAAAAGGTCAAAATTCAACCTTGCTTGAGTAAATGAAGGGTTATCCTATGACATTTTCACAATCAAAATCTTGTATTCTACCATGATTTGGTTCAAAAGCTCCAACATTGAAATCCATTAAGTCTTGACATTTTTCAAAATCTTATGTCCTCTTGTTTCTAAAATTTTAACAATTTCATTGGATTCCAAATGCTACTTAAGGGAGCTTGAGAAATAAGATTATAATAAATGGAGCAAATCCTCCAACTTGGTCATCATTGGCAAGCTAAACAAAGCTTGCACAACAAAATTTGTTTTATGGGCCATAACATGCTACTCCATTGTGTAGGGAACAAGTTTATCTTGTAATTGTGATGTCGCTCTAGTGTGGTCACCTTGAAAAGGAGATTCTATTTGCACCGAAATAAATGAGCCTTTCACCTAGCTCCTCTTTAATTAACCTTGTTTGCTACATATAATATTGGGTAATGAAAAAGGTCAAGTTGCCTACATTACCACCTTCAACAACATTTTGAAGAGTGAAAAGGACATGCATTTTTCTCCATGCCTACACCACAAATACATGAACTTATATCCACTTGATTAATTATCAATTGTAGTCACTTTGTTTGCACTTAAAGAAACAAACCTACCTCTTCCCACAACACTTTGAGTTCTTTTTAAAACTTGCTTGCACCTACAATCTACCATCCCACAACATCAAACCAATGTTTCATGGAATTATTAAGAACATTCAATTGCACAAACAACTTTTACATTGTTATATATTCTATCGTGGGGTAGCCATGATTAAGCAAATGAAAAATCATAGTAAATTGGACAAGTTTTTTCTTCTTGTCAATCTAAATTACTCCATGAATGACTTGTTGCAACATTGTTTTAAGACCAAGTTGGCAATATATAACTTTTCATTGAAACAATGTTTATTTTTTTCACCCTTAACATGGCTTCCAAAGCTTTACAATGACTCACATGTTTCCATAGATAATCTAATTTACAAACAATGAGCTTATATTTGCCTTCAATATGAATGCACACCTTGCAACCCTCCCATTAAAACCTAGGATAGACTTTGGCTAGCTAGGGTCACCTTACTACCCATGTATTTTGGAAATGCCTATTTAGCTCATAGGTCTCTTAATTAATTGTTTTTAAGTTCAATGTTTTTTTTGCCATAGGAGGGTCCAAGGTTATGCAATCACATTACACATTAGAAGGAACATCCATGGGAATTATACTAAAAGAATCAACATCCATGGGGACAATTGCACTAGAAGAAGCAATATTGGACTAGGGGACTTTGTCCCCAAATAAATTTTTTAACTTAATTGACATGATTTCAAAAAAAGACTTATTAGACCTTTGATGGTCATATGAACACAAACAAAATGTGGAAAGAACTTAAGGTTTAATGGTCACATGAACACATACACAATATGAAAATAGTTAAGGGTTAATTGATTTTGCTCTAGTGTAATGGTCAATATTGGTTACAAGCAATTGTAGTAATTAATCATTATGTGAAGATCATGAAACCACTTGAACCTTGAATCCTTGCAAGTTGTCATGGAGTGAAGACGTCACATAAACATAAAAAGGAAACTTGAAATCCTCAAATGGAAGTTCAATGGTCAAATAATGTGAAAACAAATTACCACCATTAAAAATTGTTGATGAATGCCTTGTGATGGGGTTTTTGTATGCACAAGTTATAACACAAACACAAAATTAAATTAGTTTGAACCAAACATGCTCCCTAGACCCCAACAAGATGTTAATGGCAATGATTTACCCAACCATGACCGTGGGTTCAAAGCAAGATAAAGTGTGCACAAAAAGTAGACGTCCCCACTTTAACCCTGCATTGCTCATATAACTACCATAAAATATCATCAAATTAGGTGAAAGTATGTGTCAAGTAACATTAGTTTGCTCTATTAAGTTTATAAGAAACTAATTCTTAAAAAATTAAAAGAAATTTAATTTTTTTAATTAAAAAAATACATTTGAAACTGATTGAAAAATATGTGTTCAAACCTACTTTTTGGTTAGAAAATTTAATGAAATTGATATGTCTAAGTTAGGACATGAAGATCAACATACATTTTAACAAGTCATCAAAAAAAAATCTATTTCCTTTTTGTAAGAACTATTTTCACCTACTTGAGACCAAAAGCCCATTGTGAAAAGTAGACATGAAAAGCTACTTGTATTTTGGAAAACCTACTTAAAACCTACTTTTACAATTTGGAATATGAAATCAATGCACATTAATGTAACCATATATTATATTTTATCATTGAAATGAAAACATTAATTGTTCCACATTTCTATAATGGGTTTTTTTGTTATTTTAAATCTATTTGTTCCAGTTTTGACAAGGTAATCAATGTGTTCACTTTATATTGTTTACACCCCGTGATCAAACCAACAAAATTATAATTCCCGCATTTATCAATAGTCATTGTTGACCACAATCATGATCAATCCCAAAATTATTGAAAAGGGGACATCCATCATTATCAAGATTGATCCCAATACGATTGACAATTTGTAATGGGCATGAAAATTACAAAGATGGATTACTAAATGATATATCTAAACTTAAATCTAAAATTACAAAATAAATGAATTAAAACAAGAACACAAGGTTAAAATAGAAAAACATGAAATGTGCAAAATAAAAGTACAAATATATTTTTATTGTGGTAATGTAAGAATACATAAACATGAAAATAAAATAAAAATAAAAATAAAAATGGTGTAAAATTATATTTCAAATTAGTGTTGAACATATTAAAAGTAATTGGGGGTCTTACTTCTATTTATACACTTTTGAGGACCTAGCTCAAGGAAATTTTGCATGGAAGTTTCCATGTGTCCACCAATTAGGGAAACTTATTAAAAGATTTTTTAATTTTACAAATAAATAAATAATTAATTAAAATTTAATTATGAATCAACTGAGAATGAACTAAGATAATTGGGGAATTAAGAGTTAACTAAAAATTAACTAAAAGAAAATTGAACAAAAAATTAATTAAAAGTGAACTAAGAATTAACTATGATGCTTTAATAATTAATTATGAATCATGCATGAACATCCATATGAATGAGCAAAAATCATGCTAGTTTTATTTTAGCAACCCCCCCCCCCCCCCCCCCTCCCACAAACCACAACAATGGTTTCTCCCCTCTTTTAATTCTTAAAGTAATAGTTGGGGGTCCACCAAAAAATGAAACTTGCTAAAATCCATTAGGTAGCATCACAATTCGGATTGATCCCAAGACTATCAATTAGTTGATTAAACTATAAAGGATTTAACAAGCTATGAACATTGTCGATTAGGGGAGGATTCATTAGGACCAATATTATTAAAAACCTAAGATTTTAATCGATGATTGATTTGAGATCACAATTGAAAAAACATAGGTGACAAGATCGTCATGTGTTGATCAATTGATCTCAAGACCTAAACTATGATTGTCGATTCTTGAATTGTCAATTGTCCACAATCATGTTTCTAACAAGATGTTGCCAATTGGTGATTGGTTTTCAAAAACTATCCCATAGTCCAAAGTTCAAACATAAAAAACTCAATATTCCAAAACCTATTTATAAACAAATGAAAAACACGAAAAAATAAATTCAAGTAGAAATTGAACTTTGAAACCTTGAACTTTGAAGGTTTAATTTTGAATAGAAGTCATGAAAAAAATCAACTTAGGTTTCACAAGGACAACACAAAAGGACATGGAGATTCAACAAACATTTGGATTTTTGGATAATAGATTTATGTTACCAATTACATGAGAAGGTTTCAACAATTATGGTGTGCACAATTTAAGATCATCATTGCAAACCTTCAAAGTTCAAGGCTCCAAGTTCAAGCTTCATTGCTCATACTCCAAATTCCAAAGTTCACATTGCATGATAGTGACACAAGTTGCAACTTGTTATTCCAACTTAATTGTTGTTGATTTGCAAAATCTAGAAACTTTATTCATAGGACCTAATGAACACTAAGCAATGTGTTACGCAATGCATTATGCATAATATGATAATTGTGATGCATCTTGTAACAATCAAAGTAATGGAAGTGCAGAATGGATTGTTATTTGTTAATACACAAAGCAAACTCTTTGAAAAAAATTTAAATGATAGTGTAAATGGAGAAGAGAAAAAGGTGTTGCAATGCAAAGCTATCATATTTATAGTGTAAAATATGGCTTCTCTATCCTGAGCCATCAATGGTTGAAGTGGCACCAAGAAATCTATGATGTGGCAATAGTGACGATTGTGCACCAACAATTCAAATAGATTTGGCATAGATGCCCTTTTAAGAAAATGAATTCCTTGCAAACTATTCGCAGTCCCATTTTTATGAGCCTTTGGATGAGATTTTGCACAAAAATAAACATTAATTTGTACTGCTTTGTATGAACACTTATAGTAGGAAATGATTGTTTCTTGGCAATAATTGACAATTTACCATTGGGCAACTGCAATAATTGGCCCAACTAATAAAAGTTAAACATTCTCTCATTTTGAACAATCCATATTTTCAACTTCATGGGTGGGAATGGGGGGAAACTAAACAATGCACAATGGATGCACTAAATATTAATAAAAAGATGTTATTGGGCATGTTATTAGGATTAACAATAATCCCATCTTTTCAAATGACCTCTGACATTTATTCCTCAACATTACGTATTAGATCGAGTCTCCCCCATACTATGGCTTGTGGTTTTTCTTGATGCATATGCAATTAGCCTATAGATTTGACAAGGATACACCTATTTTGTTGTGTTCATGGGGGAGAACACATTGTCACACATGATGTGGTTCAAAATTCTTTCACTTCCATTGTTAAAGACATGCAATTCCATGTTTGGTGTGAACAACCTCATGTTCTCCCAACACTATCTTCCTAGTCATCATGGTGACGAACATATATTGTGCTTATAATAGATGGTATTCACATTTTGGCAAATGGAATCATTATTCACCCAACTTGTGTTAATCTTGTTTCACGAATCGTTTATTCTTGGGGAGTGGTTGTGACAATTATAATTCAAGAAAAGTTTGTGTCATATTGCAACCAACACCTTAAGGACACTTTTATCCTTTTGTAATAGAGATATTTGGATGTTTACATTAGTAAACTAACAACTTCCTTCATCAATGTGCCAACATGGCATGGTTATTAAAGGGCTTTCGAGGTCTCACTCTTTCAGTTTTAGGTTCATTTTTTTATGTAGAGGGTGTTTGTAACTTTTCATAGAGTTTAGGCCACCACTATTTTGCAATAGGCAATTGTAGCAATGATAGGCTTCTTTTAGGTTGGGTTCTTCCTATTTTTTCACCCACTTCCTTGCACAACTTGCTTTGCGCTATTGGTGATGGGTTTAGGTCCTAGGTTATTTTGTTTCTCCTCTTAGGGCTCCCCATTGTGCATTTTGCGCTTTTAGATGTTGTCTTTGTTTGAATTTTGGTCCTTTTTTTTCTTTTATTGTTTTCTTGCCTAATCTATTTCCTTATTTATTTATTTAAAGTCACGAAGTCTTTATATATATAAGTTTGGACAAAAAAAAACATATATTGCCAATGGTAGGATGCCATTTGATGCTTTTAAAAATTACTTTAAAAGAACATAACAATCACATATCTAAAATCCAAACTTCTTCATCCTTTGCATTCTCATTGTTTTTCAAGTTATGATTTTTAACCTTAAAATACATTTGAAAAGAAATGTTGGAAATCAACACATGTCATATTACAATCCATGAACCAATAACTAACGAGGCTTTCTTGCCTTGTGTTCATTGGAATAAATCAAAAAATTGATGTGCACACACAATCATTTATAATCAATTTGTATCAATTACAAATTTATATTTTGATTTTTACCCAAGTGAATGAAGTGAAATTTGAAATTTGCTATATGGACATCTAGAGGATAATTTTAAAATGATTCCACCAATTTAATTTTGGATGGACAACAAGTTTGAAATCATAATGAAATTTTGATCTAATTTTGCACAACCTTTTTCATCCTTTGGAATGTGGGTTATGTTGTGTTTATTTTGTATGTAAGTTTTTTCTCTTACTTGAATATGCTTATGGACAAATCTTAGGGTTTGAGCTGTGACCATTATTTTGTTGACTAATTGCCATTACATTCCATTGGACTAATGAATGGACAACCCATGTGGAATAGCAAGAAAGGTCATTGTTTACATTATAAAATAATTTCAAAAACTTAATTTCACTATTTTTTAAAAATGTAGAATACCCATCACAAAATTTCCATGCGTTCTTTTGCAATGTTCCCAATGAAATGGGCAAATTATGACATATAAAAAGTATGACTTGTATATTAATTTATGTAATCAAAATAAATTTATAGCTTACACATGCCACTGAATCCCCCTTCATTTTTTTTCACCTTCGGATGCCCTTCACCATGTCCCCACACTCCTTGACCTCCTAAGACGATTCCAACTCACCTACACATTAACCAAACCAAATGTTGGTAAATCCGTCATCCAAGACATTGATCACATACTAATTCCTAACAAAGGCATTTCCCTTCTATTTCAAGTGGAAGGGATTCAACTTGGATATGAACTTCCCAAATGGTTTAAGGTTTCATTGCATAAAGTCCCTGATTCCTTTTGGCATTTCAATATAAAATTTAACACTTATATTCATTTCGGGAGGCTTCATGCCATTCCTTAACCCTCCACCTATTTTTGCACACCTTTGTGCTAGGTATGGCTTATTACACCAAAAGTCAAACTTGAATTGGCAATCAAGTCCTAACACCCATGTGAACCATGGGGCCACCCCATGGTGGTCCTAGAATGGGCCTTAGCTAGGCGAGTCAACTTTTGGTTTTGCCCATAAAGGCATGTCACTCTCCCCCATTAAAAAAATATCAATGTCCTCATTAATGTTTTTCGGAGATTTCACCTTTGAACTGTTTGCCCGCACATATCTCAAATCCAAACATTTTGGGGTTAGCTATTCCATGGATCATGAGAGTTCATTTGTGTCATGTTGCTCATTTGGTTTCCAACACAACACATGAGGAGTTTTGGGTGGGTTGTTTACCCAAAGTTCAAACACACCCACATTCAATTTCCCAACTTTCACTCATTTGTCCCCCCCACCCTTTTGTGGCCTTCACTTCTCCTTGGAACCCATTTCAAGTCCAACACAACAACCCCAACAACCACGCTCAACAAAAGTTATAGACGCACTAATGTTTAAATATTGCAAGACTAGGTTGTACAACTTGAACTTACCTATCCCATGTGGGACATGAATTGCAATTTCATGCACATGAAGTCTTATTTCTTTGATCGAAAGTGTGTTATTTCATTTGCACACACCATTATCCCCATTTTGCCTAATCAAATTTCAAGAAATTTTCAAATTTTGAATCCAACCCCCAAGTCCATTTTTGTTGGTTGTCATTGTTTTGCCTTTTCCAACCACCCCTTCCTCCCGTTGATCTTTAGCCTTCTTATTGTCGACTAGGCTCGTGAGAACCCTTAAACCCTCCTTCGTTTAATTTTGTTTGTTTGTTTGTTGAACATTTTTTCCCTCATTTCACAACGATTGATGCCTTCATCAACATTTTAAGCGGTTTTGGGGTTGGGTTGCTTCCTCTTGAGGCTTTTTCTTCTTCTAATCCACTTCACTCCAAATTAATGCCCCTTCTCTTGTTCAAACTTGGCCATCATATTTGGTAAGTGGACCAAGTGTGAAAGTTTCATTTAGATTACCTCTTTGGGATGGCAACTTTTATGTTTGACTATATATTCCTTGTTTTGTAAACATGTATGTCTAGTTCATATGGTGCCTATTATTTCATTATCGAACTTTTGCTTGATGACATCAACTTTTAATCGCATCTTTTGTTTTTGGTCTAGTTTTTTTCATCCCTTAAAAACAACTTTAGTTTTGAGACATGAAAAGTCGAATGTGCCACAAAAGTAATCGACAATCTATGTATAAACATTATGGTAAAGCTTCACAACTATTTCATATGGCCCTGCATATTTGGTAGTGAAATATGGGGTCAGTCCATCAAACATCTTGAAGTCCTTGATGTTCAACCACATGTGTTGCCCCAACCTTAAATTCTACATACTTCTTTATTTTGTTGGCTTCATGAAGTACTGTTGCACAAGAAGATGTGCCAAATAGGCCTGTTTTATTTTTCTTTCCGAGCTATTTTCACCCACAAAGATCACCCATAGGTATTGAGTATTGGTGGAGGATTTTTTGTTATATTCCTCCTTTTGTTTTAAGGCATCCAACACCATAATATCTCAGCTTGTGGATTAATTCCACATCCATGAATGCCAAGGTGTCATGCCATTGTAATTGTTTCACCATGGCCTTTGGTTGTGTTTCAAAATATTTCAAGGACACATTATTCGTGAACACCTTTGTTTTATGGGTCTTGAAGTAACATTGTTAGGTCTTTAAACAACTTACCACAACATAACATTCATTTTCGTGACTTGGCCACCTTAGTTGGCCCCCTAAATGGGTTTATTGCTTTCAAAAGTTATTAGGTGTCCACCTTGCATGAAGACACCCCCAATGGAAAAATCACTCACACTGGTGTGATATTTGAAAGGTTGTGTGAAGTCCAAGAATTTTAACATTGGTGAAGACGAAAGTTTTTACTTCAAGTGTTCAAATGTCTTTTATTGTTCATCCACCCATTTAAAAACAATTCCTTTTTAAGGAGGTCCAATAGGGGTTTTGCCACTTGTAAGAAACCCTTGGTGAACTTTCAATAAAAGTTTGCTAGACCCAAAAATGATCTAACTGCTATGGTTGTAACTAGCCTTTGTTAGCGCCTCATGGCCTTTAGCTTATTTGGATCGAGATTTAATTTTGTCTAAAACAATACATGCCCAAGGAAGTCCATTTCTTTGTAGGCAAACTCATTTTTCGCACAATTTACAAAGAATTTATTCTCATTAATTAGTTCTCTTAAAATGTATTCCAAGTGCTCTAGATGTTTTTTTGCAATCCTAAAATACACAAGGATGTTATCAATATATATAATGATGAATTTGTCCAACTTTTCATGAGAGATTGAATCCATTAAGGTTATGAATGTCAATAGAATGTTACATAACTTGAAAATCATGACTAGGAACTTGTAAAAACTATATTTGGTTCATGTTGCCATTTTTTCAACATCTTCCTATGTTATGTTGGTTTGATAGTACTCTAATTTTAAATCAATTTGGTTAAAATATTTGGCCCTATTGAGCCAATCCAACAAGTCATCAATTTGGGGTAGAGGGTAATTGTTTTTCATGGTTATTTTATTTAAGGCATGGTAGTTAATACACAAACAACACTAGTGCCCCATAAAACAACTTGTTATACCTAATATACCCATGACTAAGAAGGTCATTAATTTGTGTTTTTAGTTCCTCTAGTTCCTTTTGGTTTAACATGTAATGTGCCTTGGATGGTGGAACTAATCTAAACTTGGCCCCATCGTTTGTATAACCCCATTGTCGAGGTTAGTTTGACGATGCCAAGGACCATTGTCCTCCATGCACTCCAGTAATTTCATCAAGTCTTGGCACATCTTCAAGGTGTCCCCATGTTGGAACACTAGGTTTCCTACTTAAGATTGGAGGCTTTTCATAAAAGCTAATTTCTTTTGAAGCTTTTCTTTATCAATAAAAAGGTCATGTTGGCACTAAACTCTTACACATATTTTGCAAGGGAATTGGGCCCATCACTTTGTTGTAGTTCCAAGAGTTCCATGTTGTCCTTGAGGACTTGGTAGTGCGGTGTGAATCTCTCATTTAACCATGATTCAAATTGCTCCCACGTCAACATGTAGAACAAGTCCAACATTTCCTACATTTGCGTTGTCCACCAATTTATTCCATGGTCTTTCAACAACATTTGGACAAAATAGAGCCATTCCACATTTAGTGCATAACATTGTGTTTTCATGAAGGCAAGTCCACTTGGACAAGCCACTAGTGGACACACTGCACCTTCAACTTTTTTTTAGTGAAAGGGTTGGGGTAATGAGCCTCATAGGCTTGGTCAAGGCCCCATTTTTGGGGGTCAACACATTTTTGCATTTGCCCAATGCATGTATCAAGGCCGGTTGAATTTCTTTTTGCTATAGAAATATTGTTTGGAATGATTTTATTAACTTTGTCACCTCCCCATTATGTGTCAAGTTCATCGTTGCGTGTGAAAGCCTTGTTGTAGTTTTCCCACGGGTTGATTACACATTGGTTTCTTTGTAAACTACGAAGCAAATCAATTTTGTGATCCTAGAGCTTCCTTTGAGGACACAAATATTTCTTTGGGTGACTTTTCACCCTTTCCACACCTTTGTAAGGAATTCCAAGGCACAATCATATTATTTTCCCTTGAGGATGTCGACTTTGGGGGATCATTTTCTTGTTCTAGCACATGTTTCCCTTTGTCTTTCTTCCATTAAGTTGGAGAGTCTTCCCTTTCTTGGGGTGAAAAGTCTTTTCTCTTTGCCTTGGTGCCTTTCTTTTGATTTTTTTTTTTTTTT
>Ga0209208_10006035_pt1 | contig 16767 bp, 9 predicted proteins | sample S1TSphfallax_3_FD_187694 | JGI IMG/M metagenome (GOLD analysis project Ga0209208, IMG submission 187694) | Host-associated microbial communities from peat moss isolated from Minnesota, USA - S1T2_Fd - Sphagnum fallax MG (SPAdes) (version 2) | ecosystem: Host-associated > Plants > Peat moss >...
CTATCCTATTCACTTACATCTTGTCCCTACCTACCAACTACAACCAACCCCCTTACCTGCTTACTCTTTATCCTTTCAAGGCTAAATCTCTACCTTTTGACAAAATATCTATCTCTTCTTGGCTAAAACCTTTATCTCTTCGCAAAACTTTTTTCCTCTTCGGTTAAACCTTTATTTATTGACAAAACCTTCCTATTATGGCTAAACCTCTACTTATTGGTCAAAATTTTCTATTGCTTGGCTAAACCTTCACTTATTAGCAAAACATTTTCATTCCTTAACTAAACCTATATTTATCGACAAAACTTTTATACTCCTTGGATAAACCTTTATACTCTTTGGTTAAACCTTTACTTATCGGCAAAACCTTTCCACTCCTTAAGTAAACCTTTACTTATTGACAAAGCTTTTTTAGTCCTTTGCTAAGCCCTCTATTTCTCAACAAAACTTTTCTAATCCTTGGCTATACCTTTACCTCTTGGCAAAACCTTTTAATTTATTAGCAAAGCCTCCATGTCTTTTTGTTTAAACCTTTTCTTCTTAGCAAAAACAAATCTATTTTTAGTTAAGCCTTTACTTTTCAACAATTTTTTTTTGTTTTTTGGCTAAACCTTTGCCTTTTAGCAAAACTTCTATATATTTTTGGCTAACTTTTTCTATTACTTAATTAAATTTGTACATATCAATAAAAAATTTATACTTATTCAATAATTATCTTTATTTTTTAATTAAACTTCTATGTCTTGGCAAAAATTATATATTTTTTGGTTAAACCTCTACCTCTTGGCAAAATATCTATCTCATCATGGTTAAACCTTTGCCTCTTATCAAAACCTTTATTTCTTCTTGGCTAAACCCTTTCTTCTTAGCAAAACATATATTTCTCAATAATGCCACTTTAATTCTTAACAAAACATATGTTGAAAAATATTGGTAAAACCCACATACCCACAAATCATCATACCTACTTATGCACTTGCAAATTGTGGATTTCAATTGCAGAAATTATAATGTAAAATGTGGATATTGCAAAGGAATTGTAATATCAAAAATTTACTTTGATTCAAACTTGTGAAAACAATAAACCACTAACCCCAAATGTGGGTATTGCAATTGCGAAAATGTTTTTGGTGGTAGTCCTCTACTTCCACTTTGGACCATTTAATGCAAGATGTACTTAATTTAATTAAGCAATAGGCTTGATAAGTTTAGAATTAAAAATACATCAAACATTTATGAATATTTGCATATTTTTTAATACTAATAAAAATCAATCCTATGTTGGATTTTGGCAGGAATTTTTCACATACAAATACTTGTAACAAGACTCATTTTTATCTCTTTTGAAGGTGAATGAAGAAGGTTTCAAGTTGGGGCTTCAAGTTGAAGAGACCACACTAAAGGTAAAATAATAAACTCTTATTTCATTCACATAATTTTTTCTTTTCATTGTGTTTCAATTTTAATTCATTACACATGCCTAAAAGATTATTTTGTATGGCATTTGTATATGTTTATATAGTTATTAATTTTCCTGACATTTACCATTAAAATTGTTTATGTTTATATTTTGGGGAATTACTTTTAAACTCTAAGGTTAATGTTTTTATTCCATCTACCTTTGCATATCCATACATCAAGGGCATTCGATCGTCTACCATCAAGGGGAAAAACTTTGCGTGCCCTCATTTTTGTGGAGAAATCATCACATTGCCATAGTTTCAAATAATGTATTCATGGTCAAATGGTGTCAGTCTTTCATTTCAACTAGTTGCTCATCACATAATGGCAACTTCAAGCCAACAACAATAGTACAATTAGGAAAATTTGAGGATGAAGTTCCTTAAAAATGAAATTCATAGTTTTTTTTAACAGTAATCCTTGTTGAAAAACAATTAGAAATATGAAAATTTCTATGAAGCTCCCCCAAAATGAACTTACATTTCCCAATTAATACATGGCAAAAATTCCTTGAAATACACAACCCTTGTTGACAACCATGAAATATGAAACTTTTCATGAACTTCCCTAAAATTGAACTCACCACAATGCAAAGTAAGACTTGGTGAATATTCCTAGGAATGCGTGACCAAAATGAAAATTACATTGTTTTGAAACTTTAATGGTAGTCTATTCCTTTTCGTTAAAATCATTTCTTTTCCTTGTAGCTTGAATTGCTAACATTTGGGCGGTCTTCCAAAGGGGTAAAGAGTAGTGTGATGTTTGAAAAGAACCCTTTAGTTCTCAACCATGTCACCTTCTACACAACCACAAGTCATTGTGTTGGAAGAGAATTCCCAAGTATAAGGATGAGGCAACAAAAAAAATGGCTTGCAACAAAAATTGTAGGCATGTTGTCAATCATATATTGTCATGATTCCAAAGAGCCAAGTTTCACTACAACAAGATATGGGTGCATTTCACGGTTCTATTTCACTAAGTAGTCATTCCAATGAGAATGATGGGATGGTCCTTCACATGACTATAACAACACATGCACATTATTAAGGCCTATTCTTGCAAGTGTCAAGCATCAAAAATGGTGTTCTCCACAACACCATGGAGCGTCAGCTGCAATTTGTGACAGCGATTTTTTGGTATTGTTGCAAACAGCTAGCTCAAGCCTCAGGCGAGAATGGCACGCCATTTACCATTCCTGAGTCTTATTGTACCAGTTTGGGTGTGTGAGGTTTGTTATGGGAACTTCATTTGTTCTGAAGGTTTGAGTCATTTCCAACCTGTGTACCAAAAGCAAGATTCTGATTTGTAACTGACAATGTATCACTTGAGATTTGTAAAATTGATCCTAACTAATGAAATCGATGAGTAATTGTTCACAAGGAAAGCATCCAATCTTTTAAAACTAGATTAGAACTCTAATATTCAGAATAGAGTTCCGCTCTCCACCTGAATGTCATGTAATGTGCAGAGTGGTTGCTTCTTTCTGAAATGTTTCTCAGAATATTTTGGAAGTCGTCAAAGTTCAGTTGCATATATATGTTTCAGGTGTTGTGGTACGGAGTCTAGACTATTGCAAACTACTCAAATCTGAGGATGGGGTTAGTGTTGAACAAAATTTTCTTTTACAGAATTTTGAACCTAGCTAGAGATGACATCCGTGACCACCTCTTCTTTCACATTGTAGCCCTCAAGACGCTGCCTCCAATAGGCGGGCTCTAATTGAGCCTTGAAGGTGTGCTCTGTATGATCACAGTGATCATACTTTTGCAATGATGACAATTGGTTCTCTCAAAGGAAAAATCAGTTTTGGGTGCCAGTTTAAATTGTGAACATTGGTGTCAATTTAATGAGTGTCAGTTTTAAGCTATGAACAAATTCTGTCAAAATTAAGGACTGTGAGTTCAAGTTGTGAACAATTGTAACAAGCCTATAAATGGCCCTGCCCCCTAATGGCAAATTGAAACCAACAAGTAGTTAAAACAAAATAAATGTTCCACCAAGTTCCCAATAAAACGAATTCAAAATTAGTGTTCACAGGAATAACAGTTTGATGTGAACATTCCTCAAAATGTGGGGACCGTATGAAAACTACATAAGAAAACTATTATTATAAATTTCATCCCTTGTCTTTGTATTTTCATCCCTTTTCTGGGATATTTTACTGGTAACTCTATTGTTCTTAATCTCTCTTATTGTTCCTAATTTTTCTTTGCAATTCTGTCGAAAGTAGCGACCATCAATGGTCAGTCGTGCCAAATCAATGCCCATCAGTCCAAGATGAAACCAATTGGTCCAACTTGGCAGGTCTTGGTTGAAAGTCCACATACATGCCAGATTTCTACATAGCCTAATGTCATAGGGAAGTGTTTTGGAATTTGTGAAGCACTAGCAGAATCTTTTCAGTGTATCTAGCGCAGAGTTTTTATTGTCAGTATTGTGATGTAGCCAAAGTGACGATGATCCACAGAAAGATTTAGCCGAATTTGGCTACAAGCTAATATGGAAGTGATTTTTTTTTAAAAAAAACCCCTTTATATTTTTTGCTACCTACATTCAACCAAGTATTTCAGCCCAGCACGTATTTGGGGAATGCCCTGCCCTGAGGGCATTACTGTATACTTAGTTCACCTAGTTGAATAGGGTTTCACAATGTTAGCTATTGCAACATCATGATCCCAAATTCTACTTAGACAACTGAAGTTTCTTGCTATTATTATGGATCTGATGTGTGATCTAAAATTTCTAGAATGTATTGATTTCTTAGGTTTGCTAATAGACTTTTAAAAATATTGAGAAAAGAATTCACTAGGCCAGGTCATTTTTTAGTTTCTTGTATCACACACTTTGCTTCCAATACTACAACCTTTCTTCAATTTGCAATTATTCAGTTTTTTGGATGAAAGTAAGTGGACGGTTCACTTGACAGATTCCCTCAAATCTCTAATCACGTTTCAGATCAGGTAAGGCTGAAGTCTCACAATAAGTTGTCAACCCAGCTATGTATTGGACAAAGTGAACCAACAGCCACCAGTGCACCAGCCATATGACTCAAATTGCAGCCGAACCCCCTTGAGTAAACTTCAGACTTCACCTTAGTAACCTACTAGTGTGGCCTGTGCCATGGGCCCAAGTGTTACCACGTCCTGAACTGATTTTTCCTTCCAAAAGCTGGTTTTTTGGAATTTATTTGAATTTTCAGCGGCAGAGATCACTTAAAAATCAATATCTGCCACACTCTGAATCCAAATCTCCAAATAAGTTCTGTTAAATCCTGCTCATCAAGATCTTCCCAACAACACCAAAGGCACATTCCAATTCTGGGGAATTTTCAGCTACAATTTAATTTAATTTTCAGTGAAGAAATCATTCAACATTCAAAAACTTTTGCACTGCAAATCCACATGTCATGGAACTAAGCCCATGCACCCCTCCTCGTCCAGAGCTTTCCAAAGACACCAAGAGCACATAACTACAAAACAAAACAGACTACCTTCCTTCATAGATAGATCACGTTAAAAATAGTTGGGTGTGCCTTGGGTGGCTCAGGATAAGATGTAGATCGTAAGCATGTAGGTCAGGGCTAACTAGTGCACGTAGGTAGTTATTAAAAACAGCAATTGAGCTAGCCACCCTGATTAGCTCGGGAACTGGAATCGGATGGAGATACTGTTTTCTGTCCACCCACCATCCATCCCTCATGGTCTGCTGGGGGCCTGTTGGTTCATTCTGGCCTCTGTATTGAGAAATTAGGACCCAACCAAGGTTATCAATATCTTGGTTAGCTTTTAACTCTGTCTATACAGACAGGGGTTCTAGGATTACTGTAGAAAATATACACAAATAAACAGGGTTTGTGGAATAGGCCTGTGCCTAGGCCTGAAAAAAAAACCCTTATGGTCAACCAGATTGTTAGGATTGGAGTTGAGTTAACTTCTGTAAACTGGCACTTAAATGTTGTAATTGCATTGTAATAGTGTTTGTAGGCTTGTACTTGGTGCAAAGAGAAGTACTGTCACCAATGAGATTCTTCAAAACTGTGCCTTGCATTGATTTTAAGCATTGCCTTAGTGAACTCAGGAGTTTATTCAAATTTCAAGGAACTTTTAACAAGAATTAACACATCATTATCTGATTTTATCTGGTACCTTGTCCTTTTGAACGGCCAGAGAATATCAGCACCCATGAATGGACCAGTTGATCATTCTGTCCATAGGATGGGCTGCATTTTTTCATCCGCTTCCTGACCTGGTGCTAACCAACATTGTATCACAGTCAACCTTTTTCACGCCTGACCTGCCTGACCTTTGGATATATTTTTTCTTTTATTTTTGCCATTTTTGCCATTTTTCCCCTATCCCTGACCTCACCCTACTGACCTACATCTTGGCCTTACGTACCAACTAACACCCAAACCCACTACCTACCTATCATTTATCTTTCTCTATCTATTGATAAAACCTCAGCTTTCTTGACTATTGTATCTCTAAAACATCAGATAAATGAATATAATTTATCATTTATTTTATACATCATATACTATTGTATCTCTAAAAATCAGCTTTGGAAAGGTTTTTGAAATAACTGAGATTGGCAATTCCTTGATTTTGATGTTTTCCAAAGAACTGGAAATGATGATTTTCTGATTCTGGACTATTTAAAACACCAGAACCAGTAGTTCGTTAAAAATTCTAAATAGTCACACAACATTTAGGCTTTACCCATCATAAAGCATGAGGCAAAGGCTATAGTGAATCCATAGGTAGTTCACTAACCATACGGGGCATAGGGTTCTTAAACTTACTCCTTAAGAGTGGGCATGATCTTCTACTTGTAAGATCCCTACTCCTTAGTAGGTATAAGATCCCTCTCACTTTTGAGTAGTAGGTATAATACCCCAATATTCATGAATATAAGGTGACCACCAAATACTCTGGGACATTTTTGTACTTTACATGTGCATTATCATCACTCATGATGATATAACTTTGTAAGTGGATTTGGCTTTCTTGTATTTAATTTTGTTTGTTTTTGCTACCTACCCATTAACAACCTTCTTGCACTGGCCCCATAACCTCCTGCAAAATAATACTTTGGATTAAAAAAAGTTCTTAATCGAGAGGAAGTTTTTACCTTTTTTAGTTGAATGGGTAGGGTGATGCCTCATAAGTATAGTATTATTATGGGGGAATTGGTAGTAGCCCCCACAACCCATCATTCTTGTTATTCAAGTACTCTACAATGAGCCCCTGAAAAGCTAAGTTGAAGAGGAAGAGTGAGCACTGCAAACCAGGTTTCTTCAGGCAGGTAAGGGAGCTGAAAATATAAAGAAAAAATCCAGGCAGTGCTTTATGGTAACAGATGAGCGTATGCATATAAAGCAACCACTATAAGAACAGTGGTTGAAACAGAGAACAAGAAAGGGGGTTCAACCCTTATTTATTTTTTCAGGTTTGAGTTTGCCATTGGGGATGATTTTGTACTTATGATTTTTGGTTATTGGAGGCTCGCTTGGGGTGTAATCTTAGTTTTCTGATGGAGGGAGGGAACAAGCAAAAGGGTTTTCAAATGCACACTGCCCTTGAACAAACTTGAGCTGAATTCTCTTCACCCTAACAATTTTTTCAGCCTGGTTTCATTTACCACCCACAAGGAGAGACTTCTGAAAATCACTATCATGGGTTGGAAAGGAAAGAAATAGAGAAGTCTGGCTGATAATTGAAGACATTTACAATCGGCATTCACAACATTTGAAGAATGCCACAAACCAATGTGTGATTGCTGTCCAGTCATTGGGGAGCTTGCATCAGAGGTGGCATTGACATCATTCACAGCTTGTGACCTCCATTTATGCACCAAAGATGCCAGTTTCTCTGTGAGAGAGGTTGGTTGATCTCACCAGAACTGCAGACCTTGGTCAACCGGCAACAGCTGCCTCAACTCATAGGCTCTGAGAGCCGAATAGACTGAGCTTGCACTCGCCAGAAGGAGATTCACAGGTTTGGTGATGAATTCATCGCAGCTTGCACAAGGCAGGTCTGATTCAAGAGCAGAGTTGGTCATTGGCGGCTGAGAATTTCCCAACAGAAGTTGCCAGTAAGTCTCCCAGCTTGATGTGGTGAGAACGAAGGCAGTGTTGTCAAAATCTTGCAATTTGACAATGGCACAAGGTCTGGAGTGCATTGGATCATGGGACAGTGCAATGCTTATCTTGTAAAAGATTTTATTATGGCAATACAAGCTTAAATTGACATGGTAGAAGCTTCAGTCCTCTCAAAACCATAGTACTGTGATTGCATTCAAGAAAAGTACCTGCTTCATTTGTTATGATTTACAGAATGGTGGTGGCATGCACCAATCTTCAAAATTACAAAAAGTGTCAGAAAGGAGGCAGAAAACCCTAAAGAGTGAGAGCGAAGAAACAGTCAATCACACTCGGTTGCCAAATTTTGCAGCATGCTTCTTCTACCAAGTCATAAAGGTAATACCAGTCAGTATCACATCTCCCTAGTCACATGCACTTACTGAACATGTAATTGAAGAATTTGTTTTATATGGTTGCAAAAGTTCATATAGATGACAAAGAAAAAAGCACATGATATTGCTCAAGAGGAAGGTTGCAAACTTTATAAATTGAATCATAAACCCAAGTTGATTTCTATGCTAACTTAAATTGTAGGCTTCAATCTCAATGTTTATTATTTTTGACCTTTGAGACTATCTCATTTCTTGCCTTTGCTCAGTTATTTGCTCTTGAACAGTTTTTGCTGCAATTGGAAGTGATGGAGCCACCAGCATCTAGTCCAACTTTTGTCTTGAATTTCTGCAGGTCAATCTTGTTTCAGTGTTTGATACTCCTTCATGTGATGTGTTGCAGAATACAATGTGTACTGCAGTCTCCTCCTCCACCCAGATCACGCACGCAGCATTCCTCAATGACTCTGGGACTTCCAGTAATGAGAAACCATCCACAACTTCCTGTCGTACCACCTCATCATATCACCTTTCTTCCGGCAAACCCTTGTTCTTTTTACACCGGGCTAGGTGTTTGGTGATGTTGTCTCATAGAGCACTTAGCAGCAACTGTGCATTTGCCAAGAGGGGGGAATATAGGGCACTTGAGAGAGGGAGGAATCAGCTTTTTGGTGGAGTTTTACAATTGGGAGACAGGAGTGTTGGAGGATACATAGAAGTATCAGTACTTGCTCGAAGGAGTAAGGGGTCAAGGCAACATACCATAATTAAGTGCACAGCATCTGGGGAGGCACATGCAGATAGGCCAATTGAGCTGCCAATCTTCCCCCTTCCACTGGTTCTCTTCCCAGGTGCTATCATTCCATTGCAGATTTTTGAGTTTCGATATCGTATTATGATGCATACACTGCTGCAGACAGATCTGCAATTTGGTGTGGTATACACAGACAAAGGCACAATAATTGCTGTTGTTGGTTGTGTGGAGGAAGTAATTAAGCATGAACAACTGGTTGATGACCGCTTCTTCATGATATGCAAGGGGCAGGAATGTTTCAGAGTGGTCAGCATGGTGCGTACCAAGCCCTATTTGATAGCACAGGTCGAGTGGCTTGAGGACTGGCCATCACAGGAAGCAGAAGATTTAGAAACACTAGCAACAGAAGTGGAGACATATATGAAGGATGTGATCCGGATCTCCAATCGTGTCAATGGGAAGTCAGACAAGGATGTCCCAGATGACTTGCGGAAAAAGTTGTTTCCAACTCCTTTTTCATTCTGGGTGGGCAGCACATTTGAAGGTGCTCCTGTGGAGCAGCAGGCACTGTTAGAGTTGGAAAAGACACTGTTGTTCGCCTCAAGAGAGAAAAGGAGACTCTGAAAAACACTTTGAATTATTTGATTACTGCATCTGTTATTAAGGGTGCATTCCCCTCCATGGAGACTTGATACATCACATTGACAACTAGCTATAAAGGATGGCTGACATTGAGTGTAAAAAAGCTTACCATCCTGGTGCTGGGTGTCATATAAATCCCTGGATGTGCACCAAAGACCGATCTTTATTGTTGAGCAGAGGGCTGGTCTGGTCTGGTCTATAATAGAAGTTATGGAGAGTATAGATCTGCACAAGCAGAGGTGAAGGAGACAACAATGAAACATGAAGAAACACGACAAGCACTTCACACAAATCGTCTGCCGCCGGAGGAATCAAGCAAGCACCGCTTCCCCGTGACAACTGTTCAACAGAAATTGCATTCCAAAGAAGAACACTGCAAGAAACTTCTGCCAGTGCCGCATCGCCCAATTGAGACCAGACACACAGTACTTCCCGTTTGAATGATGATCCTTGCACACCACGTAACTACACTGATGTGAACGACATAATAAGGAAGGAGAAAGACTAGGAAGAGAGCGGCTTCGATGGCGGCACTGCAAGCGGCTGTGTAAGGCTTCCAACGGAGATCGTCGGTCATCCACTCCCACTCTATCGTCCCCAGACTAGGAAGGAGAAAGAGGGGTGAAGCACAAGAAAAAAAACGAGCAAGAAGAAGAAGAGCAAGGGAGGAAGAGGACAAAACGCCATGGCGATGACGATACAGTGGAAGTGGATGACCGACGATCTCCGTTGGAAGCCCTACACAGCCGCTTGCAGTGCCGCCATCGAAGCCGCCCACTTCCTAGTCTTTCTCCTTCCTTATTATGTCGTTCAGATCAGTGTAGTTACGTGGTGTGCAAGGATCATCATACAAACGGGAAGTACTGTGTGTTTGGTCTCAATTGGGCGATGCGGCACTGGCAGAAGTTTCTTGCAGTGTTCTTCTTTGGAATGCAATTTCTGTTGAACAGTTGTCACGGGGAAGCGGTGCTTGCTTGATTCCTCCGGCGATAGACGATTTGTGTGAAGTGCTTGTCGTGGTCCGAAGGTGCTTGTCGTGCTTGTCGTGTTTCTTCATGTTTCATTGTTGTCTCCCTCACCTCTGCCTGTGCAGATCTATACTCTCCATAACTTCTATTATAGACCAAACCAGACCAGCCCTCTGCTCAACAATAAAGATCGGTCTTTGGTGCACATCCAGGGATTTAGATGACACCCAGCACCAGGATGGTAAGCTGATCTCTGAGTGCACTCTCTCTTTCTATTCGGTGCGCTTTGGGAAGAAGTGCGGTGTACTGCAGAAGTTATTGACAGGTAAAATGTAATTGTGGGTGCACACAGACACATAGCGGCAAGCTCCTCCTGATCGGCCTCCCTCTTCTCCGTGTGGTGGTGGAGCAGCTGCCACTTTTGTGGTCTAGAAAACTTAAGTTAGATCTTGCACATGACAATTGTTGCACTAATGATGAAAAAAACATTGTTACTTCGCAAAACCTTTGGCACTTGCACTCTCTCTCTATCGCTCCTCACAATCCAAGAGCATCCCGAGTAGACCCAAATGCAATTCCTGCTTGAGGGTCCGACCCAAGTGCAATCTCCTCTATCCCACACCACCACCCGCGCATTTCTCGGTGGGGGAATTCCGGATCGAACGTCATATTAGGCCCGTTTACACTAGGAATCATTGCCGATGTTCAGGCCCAAATGAAGCGTTCCTATTGGTGCAAAACTTGAAATCAGCCCAAAGGGCTTTAGCCTAGGAGTCAAGGCTCAACTAGAAAAATCTTTTCAATCTGCCCAAAGTTACAAATAATTGCTGAACTTTCTGGCCTTGTATTGACCGCAAGGCTGGAAAAAGGATATCATGGAATTTGGGAGGCCAATTTGAAAACCCTTGGTGCCAATGTTTCAGCATTTATTAGTAACTTGGGGTGAAACATGACCCAGCCAAAAATGCCCAAAGTTTGGCCCCAAGTTTTTTGGGCCGTGACTCCTAGTGTAACGTGGGCCTTAATCCACTTACACTCGCCTGAAAAACCTCCAGAACGCTAGCACCGTATATGGATGGCTCGCAGACCAGTAACCTTAAAAGGTTGGAGTACCAGTAGTATTGTTTGGTAGGGAAATTGTGTTGTGAAGATACCCAATTTTTAGGTCACAAGCTTGTTGAAATTTGAGGAGAAAGTTGATGAAATCTAAAGAGTTATTGGAAAATTGGGCAAGTTTACATCATATTGTAAGCAATCGAGAAGGAGTCCAGTTATGGAATAACATATTTCTATTTGGGCAAATATCTGAATATGGATATCTTGAAATTAACAGTGCAAAACAACAAATGGATGACGATAGTCTATGGCTTAAGATGTTATAACTTTCTATATATTGCAATTAGTGATTTTTTTCAAATTATTTTGTCAATTTTTTGACAAAAAGTTGGGAAAAGAAAATTCTAGTATAAATTTAACTTTTTTTTCTAATTTGATGAAAAAACTGCCAAATTTCAATATCAAAAAGTCGGAAAAAAAACCATGATCAATTCATAACATGATTATTTTAGCAAAAAAAATGGTGGCAAGTTTAGTTATATGAAATAGAAATGACAAAATTAAAAAAGAGCTGTCAAATCCACCCTGATTTTCTTTTACTTTTCACGCAAAAAAATATAATTGTTAATGAATGAGACCAAATTATAGATGATATATCCTGGATGAACTCTATTTCCTTCTTAGATTTGATGAATTTTCATGATGGAGTTCCATTAAGATGGCTTCAAATGCACAAGATTCAAAAAAATGGATATAAAGAAAACATGAAATTTGAATTCAAAACCTTCCAATTTGCTCTTAATATGTTCAAAAGTTAATTGGGTAGATTGAATTTTGAGAGGGCTCCTCCCAAGCTTCAAAGAGCCATCAAGTCCAAAGAAATAAGAGACAGAGAGAAGGCTCAAGAAGGAAAAGGAAAGGAGTGGGGGTGGCGAGGCCGGGGGCAGAGGGCACCTAGGAAAAACAAATTCAGAGGCAGTCTGAATTTTTTGGCAGAAGCTTCAGCAGACCAGAAAAGCAATTTATGCATTGGACAGCCTAAAATTATTTTTTTGGTGGGGGCATTGTGAAGCTCATTCAAGCAGTTCACATACTGAATTTGGACTTGGCAATTTGACAATGTTGCATTGGTAATGTGGAGTTGGCAGCTTGGGAATGCTGACTTGGCAACATGGACTTGACAACTGGGCATTGTTGACTTTGCAATCTGGCAAAGTGGAATTGACAACTAGGTAAAGTGAATAGCTCAGCAAATAGTCAAGCACATGGTATTCCATGTTTTATGGATGAGCATCCATGGGATATCATTCATGAATTTTCAATGGATGAAGTTTCATGGATAAAAAAATTTCATGAAACAAAGACCCTCCATGAAATACTAGTTGAAATTTTATTCCATACATGAAAGTTCATCCAAGGGATTTCATCATGATTTCTAATAGGGAAATATGGGATTACATAGGACTTTAATCCAATCCAGCCACAATATTTATGGCTAACAAAATCTGAACCACATATAATGACATGTTCCCTTGTCACATGAATACTAGTTTGCCCCCGCAACCCGAACATTGTAATGACATTCTATATATGTTAACATTAAATATGTTAAATTTAACTATTTAAAATGCAAAACATATCTCGATATTCTTGCTAAACATGCACAAACACACACATAATCAAAAACATTTCTCACTCCACATTGGAGAAGATCACTTGAAAACAATTTGATGTATTAACAAAAAAAACTCACATATAAAACACATCCACAAAGCCAGAAAGGAAAGGGAGACTCAACTTCACAAAGATGAGTCTCCTTCCTCCTCTGAGAAGGTAATAACATAATAATCTAGACCTCTAAAAAGGTTCAACATGTTCACACTAAGGTTCACCAAAAAGTCTTGACACAAGATTGAAATAGCAATAATGGACTTCATACGTATTTGTGTGGTTTTTTCTTGAAGTTAATTTATGTGTTTGATCTTGAAAGCGGAAAAAATATATATATCATTATTTTAGTGTTTTGAAAGTGTGTTCTCTTGCATTGTTGTATTACTGCAATAATGTAATTCTGGTTTTTTCTTTTTGGGGTTAGTTTCCTCAAGTTTCTTGGTTTATACTATTAAATGGTTGTTCTAATATATGTTGCTACTGGAACAATATTACTACAGTTGAATTATAGATCCATATCAATAGAACTTCTTTCATATTTTTGTTTGTTTGAGTTTTCCATAATTTTTTTCTTCTCAAGAAATCTACTGCAATGATTTCAGCTCTACTAGGTCTTCTAAGACATGGCTTTTTCAACCAACATGACTAACACAAATAACTAACTGACATAAAATTAACAACCTTGTCATGAATTTTTGTAGACAAAATATCATGAATGAGATCAAATTCTCGATAATATATTTCATGGATGATCTTTATTTTGTATTGAAATTTCATGAAATTTTATTCATGAAAGTGCTACAAATGTATCCACTAAAATTCATGGATAACATTTTGTGATGTTCATTCATGGCATGTAAATGAATCATTATGGATATTAAAACTCTAAATGAATATTTGTGGATGAAGGAAAATTATAAGTGATATTCCATGCATGAAATCATTTCATTTTGAAATAGCATGAAGCTTCTTGTGAGTGTTTCATCAAACCATGAAGAGATGTCATTCCCTCTAGTTTGGTTATTCAACTTCCCTCCCAAATGCAATTTCAACATCATTATATACACATGGAATTCATGTAATAAATGGGGTTCACCTCATTTGTCAAGATTAATTTCATCCATAGACATAAATTTCTTGGTGTTATAATATATCCACAAGAATCATTCCATTTGGTTAACCAATTTCAGTCATCATCCATTAAAATGATGATTCATCCTTGCATTGGTATTTCATTCAATAGGCTTCATTTCCACAATCTTTATAAAGATTGAACAAAGCCCAAAAACCAAAAATTGAGTTTGAAACTTTTCAAATTGTTGTCAAAATGCAGTTTCAAAAAAACACTAAAGGCTAGCTTGAAAGGTCTCCTTCCCAAGCTTAAAAGAATTAATTTAATATAAATACCATAGTTGAATGAATAAATCCTAATAGAAATATCAAATAACCATAATAAAATTTTACAATTATAATATTTTCCTCAAATCGATTTTGGTAAGTAAATTCTTGCAAATAAGTTAGAAAAATAGTGAAATAACTCAATAATATAGTTTCTATAAACTAATAAATGTGATTTAAGATGAATACTAAATTTTATTATATTATAATATCATAGTAGATTAATGTGGATGTGTCTATGGTGATTAAAATTGTTGTACATAAGGTAGTGAAATTTTTGAATTAGAAAAATACTTTACTAAAAATTATTATTAAAATTTTCAATTACCATAATACATTGCCCTAATTCTAGCAATGATGACTCATTGGAACTAGTTTAAGTAGAGTAACTTTAGTTTTCATAATTCATTCTTTTGAATACACTTCTTAAACTATAATCTATTTGGTTGATTCTCAAGTAAAAAAGACAAGGAAAATGTTCATTTGGATTTGTGCCTTTTTTAAGTTTGTTATTTACACCATACCTAGTCACAAGCAAGCTTTCAATACCTTTGGCACCATTTTGCATCCTATTTCTTTTCAAATTAAATTAAATAATTTGAATGCAATTCAAGTTGCATGCAATGTCATTCAATATTTTCATTTGAATGGAAATTAATTTTCACAAAATCAATTATTTTTTCCAAGTAGTTGATGGTCATTGGTAGTGTGCAACAACATAAAGCCCAAGTTAGGTTGTGAAATGTAGTCCTAATATTCAGCTACAAGCAGAAAAAAATTATGAAATTTTATTTATGAAGGTAGGTTATTTATTTATCACATTGAGATCTCCCAAATCCCGGTACCTCTAGTCACTATCATGGTGCCATTGGAAAGCCCTTGATGACTTGGAATTTAGGGTGCATTGAGTTGGTTTCATATGTTTCAACCTATTGTGGGAAGTTATGGAATATTGAACAATTCTTTTACTGAAATTTCATTTAATTCAAAACTTTAAAATTAGCTGAAATTTGGCACATTTTTTATGTTTTTGGAAATTACTTACTGAGTAGGATTTAACCAAGGCAATTTGGAAATTTTTAAACCTGAGGTGTGAAAGATATTGAATTTTGAGTAGTTTTGTCATTGGAGATGTTACCACTAGTTGATCCCTTTTGGGACCTGGAGTGGGGTTAGGCCTAGTGCTTAATACCCTCGCTTTTATGAAGAGGTATTAAGCTAGGCCAAAAATGGTGTCCAAAAGTTTTAGGTGACAAAATAATGCAACATGCACCCAAGAGGCTACCTTTTCTTTCTTTGATACAACTTTGAAGTTTTGTATACATCAAAGATTTATAAATTTGGTCTTCAATTAGATTGTATGAATTTGAGTTTTTAACTTTTTTGCTCCTTACAACTGTTGGGTTCAATTTTTGCCCTTTGTTTAATAAAAAATAAATTGGATATGCAATGCATGGTCATAGTTAGGAACAAAGCAACAAACTTTCTTTCCAATACCCCCTTAAATGGACGCCCAACAAATATATTAGACAATGCTTTGCAATTGGTGAGTGAAGGACATCTCAATTGATGTTGTTTTCTATACCCAAAGTCTATAGGGGGTGTAATGGGGTCTGAAAATAACATGCCTCTTCATATGGGGGTCCATTATAGAAACACGAATATCCAACTGTGATTCATTGCAATCATAGCTTCTGGGTCACCTATTGTTATTTCTATTAAGTAGTTGTGAGGTGGATCCCAAATTATTTCAAAAAGAATCTAAAACCTTTTTTAAACAATAAAAATTAAAGAACGTGAAATTTTGAAATTTGAACAACCCCACCCCCAATATAAATTGGCACTTCCAAAACATAATGATGGACTTGCTTCCCTTTAGCCTATCTATATAGGTTATTCAACTTTGGGCAAAAGTTATCCTATAAGGTGTGGTGGGCTATTGGGAACATTTGGGAAACACATTAAGAACTTGGGAACATGTTGAAAATGCATTAAGAATATCATATGAATACATTGAGAACTTGATGTGAACACACATGATTGACAACTTTATGTGTACTTTATGCATGTTTTCCTTTAGGGAGGGGACAAGGTTTTTGAAGATTTTTTAAATATTGATGTTCCCAATGTCTTTTCCTAATAATATTCCTCACCTATTTTTGCTAAACCAAATGCCCTCATCTTTGATATACCTTGAGTGAACTAGGCCTACTTCCTAAGCAACTTAACTTTAGCCATTCAGTTGATCATTTGCTTGGCGAATGTTGAGTCTACCTTAAAAACTCCGGCAAAACCAAATCATGTGTACGTATTAGCACCAAAATGGATGTCACATGGTGCATGCAG
>Ga0209208_10006036_pt1 | contig 16766 bp, 9 predicted proteins | sample S1TSphfallax_3_FD_187694 | JGI IMG/M metagenome (GOLD analysis project Ga0209208, IMG submission 187694) | Host-associated microbial communities from peat moss isolated from Minnesota, USA - S1T2_Fd - Sphagnum fallax MG (SPAdes) (version 2) | ecosystem: Host-associated > Plants > Peat moss >...
CTTTTTTGAATTTATGACCCCCTTTACTTTGGGGGACCATAACTTTCTCATTTCTAATCCATTTTCAACGATTCTTATTGTGTTAGATGCGCCAAGAGGAGGGCTTCAAGTTTTGTTTTGACACCAGAATCAACAGAACCCTCCCTTGGCTACTATACTCTAATACATTAGTTGCGTATGATGTGCAACTAAGTTGGTTCATGAGGTTTGCAATGGAATGTTTTATCCCATATCCTTTGGCTTCCAATTCTATTTGGCTTAGTATATAACTAGGAGCAATAATTGCATAGTAGTGAAACACTAAATGCCATTGGGGATGAGTGAATTAAAAAAAACTTGACCTTTATGAAATGGTTAATCTTAAAAATGAAATCGAATTATTCTAATCTTATTTGTATAGCCTAAACCTAGTTATCATCAACCTACTTACATACTTAAGTAAGCCTATTTACCTAATATGATTTAATAATAACCTACCTACATAGGCAACACATGTCAACATCTTATAAGCCATAAATTGGATGATTTAAATTTTATTAATGAATATTTTAAAATAGGTGGGCCTTAATTTCCACATGTCACCATATAATTGGTGTTTTAAAATGTACACGTGTCAATTAGTCAATGAACGTTCCATGGTGTGCCATGTGTCATCATCTTAGTGGCATAAAATTTAATGATTGAGATTAATCCAATGAATTTTTTATTTTGAAAACACAAAAATAATTAATTAGTGACACGTGTCCACAAGCTAGTTGTCCAATTTTTAAACATGTGTCATATTTTTATTAATTACATTGTAGTTGCAAGGAGAGTTGCACATAAGGTGCAATTACATTTGGATTAGTATGTATGGATGAACATGTATATTAGCACCATATATACATGTTGCATACATAGTGTCGCATGCAACTGAATATCATGCGCAACTTGTTTTATGCAACTACACAAATTTATAGTTACATGTGTCACATGTAACTGAATTTTAGTTGCAAATGACAGTTGCAAAACCCAAAATTTATAGTAATGTCTTGACCAACCACACCAAAAACTAGTTCAAATTTTTGATAGGCATAGATAATCATGCAATTGATGGGCTTTAAGGGCCAAATCACTACCCTTTTCATAACAATCCTTAAACTCAAGTCATTAGCTGTCATAATTTTGATTATAGCTTGTTCCAATCTATTACTTATTCAATTCCATCCTAGCCAAACTTACTTGTCTATAACACAACATTTGTTCATGAAGAAACATACACATCACAACAAACACTAACTTGATGAAGTGAAAAAAGCTTCATGAAACACCCCTTTGGAACTTTGTAAAAACATGGTTGGATACTTGGTAACCCTTATTGAATCAATGAATAAGCATTAGAAGAGGAACCCACAATCGAGAAGAGGAACCGACCACTTGCATTGTTCAATGACGCAACCTTGAAATTGGGTTCACAACTAAGTGTAAAGTGCAAACACACTCTCACAAATGGGGGAGTGTGCAAAAGATGGAACCCAATGACTCCCATGTGCATTCCCACTTTAGGAATTGCACTTGTGTGGGAGTCCCAAATGTTTAGAACCTTGATTGAAAAAACAAACAAGCACCAAATTGGGCCCTTAAGAGGTTACATAAAAAGAAGTGTGAGAGGTGAAATGAGAGGGACTCTGAAACCCATTCGTGAAAGATAGAGGCTCCTAAAAGTCAATGAAAATAAGTCGAATCCTCCAAGCCAGCAAGAATATGTGTTTAGGGATGAGAGGACAAAGACTATGAAAAGGACTCATGGTGAACTTGATTAGGGAACATAAAAGGAAAGTTGAATCCTTTGAACAATTTAAAAAATAAAGAAGTGTAAGAGATAAAAGGAAATGGACTATGTTGAAGGTATCTTATGAAATTGGAAATACAATTTGGGACATGAATCACTTCTGTAAACGAAAAAATCACAATTATTAGCAAGATACAATAGAAGTTTGAAAGAAAACCCCAGATTACATGAAATAAAGTAGATTTGAAGGTGACATAATCACATCAACTAGAAAGGCTCCTGGAACTAAATGAAAAAAAATCCAGTCCTCCATGCAAAGTAACAATATGTGTAATATAAGGGATGAGAGGGGAGGGATTTTGATTTGAGCTTGTGGTGAACTGTACATATGAAATAGAAAAGTTGAGTCAAATCCTTGAACAACATTAAAAATAGGTGCAAGAGATGAAAAGGCCATGGATTATGATGAAGGTACCTTATGAAGTTGGAGAGACAATTCGAATCCTTAATGAATTTCAACAACCACTTACACATGGGAAAATTATAAGTACTTATCAAAAAATACAAGGGAGACATAAAGAAAACACCAAATCCCATGCAACAAAAGTTGAGAGCATGAGGTTGTAAGAAGATTGCTCAATGAAAGCAAGTCGAATGTTCAGAAAAGTGTCTAAAAAATAGGAAGTGTGAAAGACAAAAGGAAAGGGAATTTGATGAAAGGTCATGAAAAGAATGATGTAGGAAACAAGAAGAGAAAAAGACTCTGATGGGAGCTCTTGATGAAAAAGTCTTAATATGAAATACACAAAAAAAAGTTGAATCTTCAAGGAACCTAAAAATAGGTGTAAGAGATGAAGGGGACAACTATCGAAGGACACAAGGAAACATAGTGCAAAAATATGAAGAAATACAAACTGCAAAAACCTTAGTAAACCTAAAGGAATGCAAAAGTTGAATACATAAAAACTTGAACCAGTAAGGAAAAGTTGAATTCCCAATGGACTCAAACAGCAGTTGTAGACAACAAATCACAAAGCACCAAAAAGAAATGAGGATGGGAAATTAAATGCACATTAGTATTCGTCAGACTAAAATCTAGGGCAAACGAGCCTCAAGGTGCAAGTTGAGTACACAATGAAACCAAGTTGATTGTAAACTAGAGAGGTAGAAAAAAAGAAGTGCAAGAGATGACAAGAATGGGGTTATGTTGAGTGTTCATGAAGAAGGAGGTTAATGACACAAAAATGAAAAATCAAATCCTTGAAGGAAGTCAAGAATAGGTGTAGGAGATAAAAAATAACGATTCATCATTTGAGCAAATGATGAGAGAAGTTTTTGAAACATGCAAGCAAAGTCGAATCCTCAAATAACCCAAAAATAGAATGTAGGAAATAAAAGGAGAAGGGTTATGATGAGGGCGCAAGAAACATATTTCTTATGAAGTATTGAGACAAGCTGAAACCCTAATCGACATCAAAGATTAGTTGTAGACAAAAAAACAAAGTGCCAGAACAAAATAAACAAGAAAAAAAGGGGCACACCAAATCTTATCAAAGAAAATGCACACGTGAAATAAAAAATTGTAATAAGAAATAAGAGTTTATGCATTAGAGATTCAAAAAGTAAGTATGGAAAGTAGAGATATGATATCTTTCATGTTCTACCATCCCTCCTTTATATTCTAGGTTTGAACTTTTAAATGCCTTGTGTAAATCACCTAAACAATAATTAGCTAATAAAACTCCTTGTTCTAATCAACTAATAAAAACTAGCTAATAAAATTGTAATAAACATTCATAATTTTCAAAATCTGCTACCTATTTTGTTAACTACCTATTCTGCCAACTACTTGTTTTGTCAATTATAAGTTTTGTAGACTAAATGTTTTGTCAACTACAAGTTCTATAGACTACCTATTTTTTCAACTATAGTTCTATAGACTACCTATTTGTCAACTATAGGTTTTATAGACTACTTATTCAATAGGTGTCATCGATTCATTTACAGTTACTACCGGTTATACTATCACTACCAATTCAACAAGTGTCACTGGTTGAACATGTGTCGACACCGATTCAGTTACTACCAGTTAAAGTATTGGTTCATAAAGAGTTTTGGTTAACAAGCTTTTTCATGTGTGAAACACTTGACTGACTTGCAAGTTCTTGAACCTCTTTTCGAAACTATTAAAATTTTCTTAACTTGGAAATGTTCGTATTGCAAAAGATAGTTCAATGAAAGTTATTGATTTTTTATTTATAGTAACAATCAATTATATGAAAATATAATTTGAAACATTTACAATTCCCAAAGATTCTTAACATTTATCATAAATTTGGGTTTCATATTATTTTTGCATTTCTATTTAGAAGTATAATCATTGCTAGGTGCTGCTTGTAAATGAATTGGGGAGAATTTCTCTTTGGTTTAAGGTTTTTTGCAAATATAGTTTGAATGAAACATTGCTATCAATTTTGGGGAATTAATAAAAAAAAGTGAGCAACAACACATTATATAACAAGTTATATAACTTTGGATTAATCCAAAGCTCTTTCCTCGACTATGGGGTTTTAATTTGAATGTTGAAAGGTATTATATTTGTTCATATTTTAATTTGTAGTTGATCTTACTTACACACATTTAAAATTCATTTAAAATCACCATCAACAAATATGTATCATGTTTTGCTATAAGGAAGCTAAAATTAATAAAAAGGTTTCAAAGTTCATATATGTGAAATACATTTTTGAACATTGTCAAAATAATAAAAAACATTTAACCAATTTCAATTTCAAAAGATTAACTAATTTTTGAAGGTCAATAGAAGCATTAAAAAAACAATGTAATGAGATTGGTACATTTCAAGGATCGCACATCCAACTTTGTTTCAAATAGAGAATGGGTCATAGTTATCTTATTTGCCACGCATAAGGGGATACATTAGTTTGCAATCTTTTACTCATCCTTTCATTACATTCTTGGACACCTTGTTTTAACTTCACATAAATCATGTCATTGGACACCATCGACTGGTGATCTCTTATTTCTTTTTTCTCTAAGTGCATTTTCTTCACATGTATATTGTTCATGAGCATGTGAAGACAATTATAATTATTGTGCAAAGATGTAGTATTAGATAACCTTGTTATCCATTTAAGATGGGCATTACATTGTAATTCACTCCATTTTAATGTTCAACTTTAATATTTCCTTTATATGGAGGAACTTGCAATGGTTAGTACCATGACTAATTTCCCTTCTTGATGTTTCTTTTTCACTATTGTGGCATGCATGCAACTAACTCCACACATAATCAATTTTATAGTTCAATGTTTAGGATCTAAAATCTTATCACCATAATAAGAAATACACATGATGTATAGGTCTAGTGAACTTGCCCTTTCCATGTAATCCACTCATGTAACCTATTTATTATATTACATAGGTGTTGTCAAATAACCCTTTTTTCTAAGCAACCCAAGTTCCTATGCAACAATCCAATAAGTTGCCTCCTCCCACCAACAAGGGGGCCCTAGGCCCCAAATGGCTTGTTTTTCTCTACATAAAATTTAACTTTATCTTGTTTGCTAGTCAATTAAGTTACTAACCTTGTAGGTCATTAAATCTCACTTGCCCTTTTGTATTTTGTTGAATGGAAGTTTTCATCATTGAGTAAACAAACTCACAATGATGTTGTTTTGATGCCACCCTATGATCAATTTACAATTTCGATTAACAATACTATTGATGCACATATCTCCAATTTTATTGCTTAAGAATGGCACATAAAATACACATTTATATCAAGAGAATTGTTTGGATTTGTTTTTCATATAAGTCTATATCCAAAAAGATATCCACAAAAGCGAGTTTGAGATTTTTTTCTTTTTCTTGAAGGTTGATTAATTAATCATACCCTTGTTTTAGCAAGCATGACAAAGTCAAGAAATATGTTACAATAAAATGTTTTGATGTAATAGATAATGTTCCATGATGCCAGTTTTAATTTCCATTTCTCGCAATTCTGGCTATAGAACCACATCCCCCATATTCCTAATAATCAAACTTCTCAAATTTTTAACAAAATTAGGTTTTATGTTAATTTGTGGGTAGGGTGGAGATGTGGTTTAGAATTGACTTTTTAATCATTGTGTTTTGTGACTTGATAACAATGTTCTTCATTGAACTTTTTGTCCATTCATTTCAAAATATTTTGAGTTGATTATAGTTTCATAACGAGTTGAATCTAAAGGAATTAATCACCTTTAATTTTTGAATTACTTCCTTGATTTGAACAAGTGGAGAAAGATCAGAGATAATTATGCTTTTCCTAGCCATCATTTGCTGTAAATAAACAAAATAATAACAATTACCATTATATATATTTTCATACATATTTTTTAATGTTCTTATGTAGCAAATAGTCAATTAATAGAATAATTGTTCAATCTCTCATGGAAAACTCAAACCAATAATAGTTAGAATAGGAAATCATCCATGGAGTTCCAAAAAATGATGTTACAATTCACACAATAACACTTCACAAGTATGTACCAAATTATGGGACAAAATGAAAATGTTTTATAATCTCATAAGTCTTTATTTTTCTTAACCAATAAAGAAGAAACCAATGGCTAGTCTTCTAACCTTTATTTCCTCGAGTTGTTCAAAAATGTTGGTTGATTCTTCATTCAATTGGTTTGCATTTTTTAAATTCCTTACATGTTTCTATGTCCCAAAAGTGAAATATATATATAATTTGAAGGTTAACAACATCTATTATGAATAGTTATAACTATATTTGATTAAAATATTAGTGCCAACAACTTGTAATTTGAATATATCTCCAAATGTGCATTCCAACCGTGGTTATCACTTTTATGATTGATGTTATTATTTGTATTACTAGTTTGAAAAATGGAATTCATTTTCATAATGTGAGACAATTTTTTTGACAAATTGTGTTTTAAATCACATCTAACATTTTTTGACGACAAGGTTGTGATTACCACAATCATGCTTCCATTTCATGAGTGCAAAGTGCTAAATTTAATTAAGAAAAAAAATCATTTTTGCAAAATATAACTAGCATCACATACTTTTGAGTGTGGAATATTATTTGATTTCAATAAAAATTTCAAAGACAGAATCAATAGGTTAACTTTGTGGTACCTCTTGAGTTTTTGTTAAACGTCCTTTAACAAGTGTGTATTTTGTCATCTGCTTGTAAAAATGAAGCACAACTTTCATAATATACTCCAATAGTAGAAATTTCAACATTCCAATTTTTTATTTATTTTATAGATGAAAATTTGAGTTTTCACATTAAGAAGCTAAATTTCAAAATGTAATTTATGGGGTGTAATGTATGCATTCATTGTAGAATATGTCTAAAATTTTCAATTATATTTCCAAAGTTCCTCATCCTATAAATTAATACATAATGTGGAATGCATGTAATAAACATATCAAAAGTAAACAATGGAAATCAAACCAAAGGTTCAAGTTGCATGTTGATATATTTTTCACGACTTTTGATCTTTTCTAAAGTTGTTGACACATCTTCTTGAATCCTATATTGACAATATGGTTTGTTGTCACACATTTTTCAAAAAAAATGATATATCACATTAATTGTTATCGTTATGTTTATCAATTTTCATATCAATTTTTCTTCATGTGTGCCCACAAATGTGAATGAAAATGATGATTTTTTGGTACAATACCATTTATTTGCATATAGAAGGGTGCAAAATTTGAAGATTGATGTGGTGTGAGTGTGATTTTGAATTTATTAGTTCATTAAATTTGGCATCACTCATTGTATTAAGATTGTGTTGCAAGTAAAATAAGTTTTTAAATGATTTTTGATTGCCTGTTGAATTGTTGCACATTCCTTTTTAAATTTGTTGAAATTTCCTAGGGAAAACCAATAACAATGAATGAACAAAAATTAAAATCTTATATGTACCATTGTTTGTTTGAATGAATTATGAATTACATCAAGACATTTACATCAAATTCAATTGTTATATGGTAATTTCATTATTTGATTCCTCATCATGTGAATGGTCCCATAATTTAGGGGAAAAAACCTCTTGAAACTTGTATGCTTGTTCTAAATGTGCACGCCAATCCTTTCTATTTGCCATCTTTACAACAAAGAAAAATTATTATTTCATTTTAAAGGCATGAATTGTCCTAAATATATTTATGTTGAAAACTTCATATGAATAGGCATTTATTCTATACAATAATTCCAACTCGAAAAGACTATATCAAGACATTTCAAAAGTTCCTACTTCGAATTTTCAACAAATAATTGTCAACAAGTATCATAAAAAAAACCTTGCTGAAAATAGGATTTGGGTGATCTCCTTGATAACAAAATAAAAGTAGCAACGCTCTTTCAAAAGAAGGAGGGTTATTCTTAAAATTTAGTGGAAATGTTATTAATCATACCTACTTTTAGTTATCATCAAGCATTGTATGAAACATGCACTTCACAATTAAAAATAGAAAAAAGTTGGAAGCATATATACCATAGAAATACGCAATTGAGGTTCAATATGTTCCATTTCCAACCTCCATTTGGCATGATCCCCTTTAGAATTCACAACTTGGATATATCTACATCATGTAAGGAAACTTATGATGATAAATCTTATGAATTCATATTTAGCATATAGATCATAAGATGCCATGTCATGTATTTTTCATAATTTATTTTCATTATTATTGATGAACTTCTCAAACACATAAATTGCAAAACATGAATACGAACAATGGATGCATGTCTTGTGGAGTAGGAATACGTGAAGTGTCATTTTGTTGATGTATTTCCTTTGGTTCATCATGACATGCCTCACTTAACTGCAATTTGATACTATCATGCAAATTTTCAACCAAAATGTTTTATATACAATGTTTTATGAAAATAGTGTAGTCCAATTTGTGAAAGTATATTTACTAAGTATGTATGGTACATAATATTAACCAAGTTCCAAAGTGAAAAAATAATTACATATTTTTAATGTTTATAGTGAATGCATTCATAATTCCTCATCATTTATTGCTTTTAAATTTGGGTTTCCTTAAGACAATTAAGTTTTTACAAATGATACATGCTTGTAATGACATAAATATGACAACATTTCATGAGGTCCAAATTAGTAGTGTCATTCATCAAAGCCATACCAATTCAAGTTGATAGCATTTTATATAATGAGTATTAGAAACTTACTTCACATGGCATTTCATCATTGACATGTTCATTGAATGTTTGGATGAGAGGCTCGTCATGAAATCTTTACATGCATGTTTCATTCATTATACATAACATGGTTATTCCATCATTTTGTTTAATGCTTCATCATTCAATACATGTATGTATTTCATTTATTAGTGAGTATACCTCCTTAAATTCTTCATTGACAAATTATACAATATAAGTTTATAGTTTAGAAATCTAAAATCGAACAACCAAACTCAAAACACTTTTGGTGCAATTGATTTCAAACCACATGACATAGGAATTGACAATTTTTTAATTATCAATTGACAAATGGAATAAAGGTAATACAAAAGTACAAATGAATAGGTGATGAAAATTCAAACTTTCGTGCCTCCAAAGCTAGGTTGATTAAAGAATCGATGACATTACAAACTGCATCTCCGTGGCCCTAAATTACATGTGATGATAAATGTGTAGCAAATGGAAGTTAGGTTAATATCATGCATATAATCACAATTTGAACTTTCAAGATTTTCACTAAAATGAATTGTTTGAAAAGGAAATATTACTTGTTTTAAACGAGTTGGTGGCCAATTAGGGTGTGCAAATCCAAGGTCTACCAACTCATGCACTACAACTCGGCCAAGTTCATGAAAAATCATATAATTACATGAGGCATTGAAGGTTTTTTCTATTTAAATAAACTTCAACCAAGTTTACCATGGTGACATGATTAAAGAATTATAACTTTTGTACTTTTTAATTTTGTAGGATCTATGGCAACCACATAATATTCATGATGATGTGGTACATTTCATGTTAATTACAATGAAAACATGTGTAATATTCACAAAATCGATCGTATACAATTACATTTATGACTATGTTTGTGACCCAATATGACACTCATGATTGCAAATGACATATAGCCATATTGTAAGCAAGTCATAAGTGTTGAATTCAACTATTCATAACCACAATTTGAAGTACTTGACCACCATTGCAACTTGTGACAAATCATGCCAATATAAACATGTTTATTTCAAATTTCATTTACTATGGTATGTAAGTTTAAACTTTTGCAATGAAGCTAATTTCACATTTTTATTTAAATAATTACAAATTTGTAATTTTATGTAATACATGTTTTTGACTTTATATAAGTACATTTAATTTGGGCTCCATGTTGTTTCATAATACCAATGACAATGATTAAATTATATTTTATGCACATAATATTTTTTTAACCAATTTGGTTTTTCAAAAGATATAATTTTGTAAATTTCACTACATGTCATTTGTTCCATTAATATTTTTTTCATCCTTGATTTGGTAGGTAAAATGTCAACAAAAATATAGTTCATTAAATAAGTTCACAACAAAATACAAATAAACAAAAGAAAAAAACATTGAATGGTCCAAGCATGATTGGGGTACCACATTTGAACCCTAAGGACTCACTCCAAGGACTCCCGTTCACCTTTTTCTTCACTTTTTTTATGACCTATCTTACATTACACCTCTTTTTTCATGTCAAATGAAATAATTTTGGTCCAAAGTCTATATAGGCCTTTAAAGTATCTATTTTTTTCACTTATGAAATTGATAAAAGTAAAATTTATCTAATGTGGGCCATGTTGAATCAGTGGCCCAGTATTTCCAAAAAAAATATTTTTTGAAACTTTTTACATTGCAATAAGGCAGTTGGTTCTTGTCATATTCATACATTTTATACACTAATGCATATAAGGTGTTTGTGGTAAAATTCTTGGGCCAAAAAAAGTTGTTTAGACATTCCTTATGAGTCTTTGAGCTTTTTTTTTCTCATGAGACAAAGTCTTGGATTTTTTTCAAGGACTTGGTAGGAATCCTTAAACTTGTTCAAATTTGACATTCTACACACAAAATAATACATTTGTAATGTATTTATTTATGAATAAATTCAAACTTTCAATATGAATGTGTCATTAAGTTTCAACAACATGTTTAAGTGAGGTTTAGTGAATATAAAATGAGTCAATCCTTTTGGGTACCTCAACCTTTGACCTTGAAAGGGTATAAGAAAAACAACAAGATATAAACAAACAAAAAATTGAAAGGGTACAAAATAGACAACAAAAAATGATTCTAAAATAAAATTTGATCTGTGACAAATTATAATCCAAAATGACTTTGGAATTGTTAATAATGCAAATATAATATCTTTAATTAACTTAAATAGGTTTTTAAGTTTCATAACGGAATCAATATCACATATTCTTTAGAATTATCCAAAGTCTATGGGCTCAAGCCATTTGTCACATAATTCTTGTCATTATGTATGTATGTGTGTCTATGCCATCCACTAACTACCTCACTCCTTTCCCCTAACCACCTAAACTTTACAACTACTTTTCAAATACCCATTCAAAACCTTCACCTCATTTATCATTATTTTTACTTCAATTTCACATACCCTTTTGATATCTTCCGTTTCAAAGGTCAAATCCATCCCCTTTTTAAATAGTGTTTCCATATGGTTCCCAACAATTCAACATTATTTATGTAAAATCTTTCATGTGAAGGAAAAATGGGTTAAGTAGATAGATTTGACATGAAAATGCACATGTTTCTTTTCCATTTTATATCCATGTAGGTGGGTAGGAGAAAGGAATGAAATATTAGGAAAAGAATGAAGTGGTTAGGCTTGAAAAAGGTAGGTATGAATGACACAAACAAACATACAAACATCATTTTTTTATTATCTTGATTATTGAATCGATAAACCTCCATCTCCATTAGAATTATTCTTATCTCTTTATCACATTTCCAAAGGGAAGCTTAAATTTTAAATTTTAAATTTATTTAACTATTAATTTACATTCCATAGATGAAGATCCCCCCCCCCCCATGTCATGGGGTTCTAGTATTTAGTTTCATGATTACATATAATTTTTGAATTTCTAAATTTCAAACATAATGACATGACATCTATATCACAAAAATGATTGTGTTCATTTGTGTCGTTTGAACCCTTCTCTTCCTTGAACATGCCTACTTTGCTCCTTTCTCCTATCACCTACATGGATATGGAAGGCAATTTTATATGTGCCTTTTCATGTCCATGTCATTTACATGGAAATAATATAAAAACCTATATTTTTCAAGCCCAATTGTTTCACATGTTCCCCTACACATCTACATGGACTTGAAAAGGCACATTTTGAAACATGGCATAAATAATAATAAACCATTAATAATCATGTTAAAATAAGGAAAAAAATTAAGGGAGAGGGAGAAAGGGGGGATTTTGTTCAATTTGAAGGGCAACTTGACATTACACTTGTTCACTTCACATATTTTTCTCATTGTCATATGTCATTAACTACAATTATGTGTCCCATATGGTCCCATATGGTCCCTAATGGCCATCATTATTCATGTTAAATCTCTCATGTCCATGTAAGGTGTAGGGGGAAAATTTTAATTAGATAGGTTTGAAAGATGTAGGTTATTAAATTACTCCAATGATGATGATTCATTAAACTTGGTTTAGGTAAAGCAACAAATTAGGTTCCATAATTCTTTTTTTGGGATGATAGTTGCAATATAGAACTTGTTTAGTCAATTCCCAAGTAAAGAGGAATGGAAAGGTGTATTTTTGGATTTGTGTATTTTCAAAAACAATCAACGCCATACCCAAACAAATTTTCAATACCTTTTTGCACCAATTTGCATATCATTTCTCTTCAATTGAATTTGAATACAATTGCATTTAAATTGAACTAAATTTGAATTCAATTCAAATTGAATATGAATCCAATTAGTTTTGGATTCAATTTTGATTTGAATTGGAATTGGATTTGATTTGGATTCAATTAGATTGGAATTCAATTCAATAAAATTTGAAATAAATGGAATTTGAATTCCAACTCAATAATTAAATTAAAAAATTTGGATTCAATTTGGGACATTGAATATAATGGAATTAAATTTTCAATTCAATTCCAATTGCATGGAATCTCATTCAATATTTTAATTTTAATATAACTTAAAATTTCACAAAATTAGTTAATTTCTTTTATCATTGGAAATATGTAGTAGTGCAAAGCCCAAGTTTTGATTTACATAGCATGAACATGAAAAGGTATGTGTTAATTTGCATATTTACATCCATGTAAAGGTGGTTGAGGCAAAAGAATGTAGTGAAGGTTAGAATTGGTAGGTTCAAATGGCGCATATAGATATCATTTTTAATTTTATATATTTAATTAAAATATTGATTAAACCTTCATATATTAGTTAGGGAAATCAAATTTGTTGGTCAAACAAAGGTTCAACATGGCATATTGATAATTTCTGGTCATGTAACCTATGAATGAAACTCAAATGATGATTATGGTAGCTTATTGTGCAAAACTAGACATTGTTTAATTTCATGACTTAATTTTTGACATTTTCATCATTTATTTTGTTTTATTAAATTCTTGTTGGTGACATAGTTGATGTGGTAATCATTCATAAGCCAATGTAGCAAATTTAGGCTATTAACCCAAAAAAATACATCATTTATATTTAGATATTTATGTTTACATAAACATCCTACCTACTTTAACCATGTATAAAAATGTGGTGACATTTTTGATTTTTTTTGGTGATTTTTTTCAAAAATCATTATATTTACAACAATTTTTTTTCAAAATTCTACAAGAATGTGATTTTTGCACAAAACAAAATGTTGATCATCAATGTTGGGTTTTTAATGGAATTTGTCATCATCAAATGGTTGTAAATTATAGCAATCATAGAATTCACGCATCTTGATTTTGGTGTGGAAAGTATATTCACATAAGCATTCACATTCCTATGTTAATTATATTGATAGATTCAAGATAATAAAGTTTAAACTTTAAAATCTTTGAATATATTGCGACAAAATTTGTAATCAATGAATCTATTATAGATAAGTGAAATATCACCATGTAAAATTTCACTTATCTTGAAATTATCCACATAATAATAACAACAACAACATAGTAATGTGAAATCTACGAAATCTTGTTGGAATTTTAGGTGTTTGAATACAAAATAAATTTCATGCAAGTTGTAACTTGTTGTTAAACCATGTATTTTATAACAAAACACAATATGTAACATCTACCAAAATATAAACTTACAAATGTTTGTGCAAGTGACATTAGGGTCATCAATTTCAGTGGGGGTTGCGAAATTACAACCAAGCAAACTAAAAAGCCATGCCACCTGTTAGCATTCATTTTGTTCCAATTTTTGTTTTTTGCAATATTTCTTTTCCAATAGTTATAAATTATCATATTTTAAGTGCGCATATATTGTTCCATGAAAAAAAATGTTTAGAAGTAAAAATTCAATATATCAACCATGAAATTTATCTCATAATTTTGAATTGTGGGATAAGGCATGAATTTGTTTTATTATAAAACTATTAAGTGTTAGGAAATTTGATAATAATCTAAATATTTATATATGAGAAAATTTCTTGTGGATGTTAATTGGAAAGTTTCCAACATATTTATAATACCAAAAAAAATACAATCTAAGTGAATGTGAGAAGGACTCACCATACTTGTGAAATAGAAAAATTGTTCATTACCATTTTGTAGCGAAAAGACAAAATAAAATTTGTGTACTTGTGGCCATGGTGGCTTTCTGAAAATCCTCAATTTCACACCTTTGTGTGTAAATAAATACACACGAGAATTTATTGCTTTCTTGTTGAATAATATTATTTTCATGAAGTTAACAATTTTTCAAAATAGAACAAGTTTCCAAGTTTAAAATGATGGTGAACAATGAATTTTTTGAAATTATCCCACTTAATTCATTAAAAAAAAGACAATAAAAAATATAATTTTACCTTAAACAACAAAATTCTTGATAATAGTTGAGCAGTTTCAATTTATCCACAATTAGATCCATCATCACAATTGCCTTCATTTTTGACTGTCATGTCCCAAAATAACATCATTGATAGACAAACAAAGAAACATGATTTTTCATATATGTTGATTAGAAGTGCATGTGGTTTGAAAATTGTGCAAAAGAAAATAGAAAATATTATCATTTATAATATTTTGGAATATTTTCAAGATGGAATACTCAAAATAATATAATTATTCAACATTGAAATGTTGAACTTGCCATGATATTATAATATTGATGACAACAAACAAACAAATCAAGTTCATGCATTTATTGGGAAAAAATAATGTCAATGATAAAAACTTACGTCAAGTGTTCTTGCTGAGGGACTTGCACTTCTTTCTTGAGTGAGTTCCATAGCCATATAAACAATGAACAAACGTCCAACACATGTAATTTAACACGTGCCAACCAAAATCTTCTAGTTCTTCAAAAGTGATATAGATCGATTAACAAATGTATGAAATTAGTCTTTAATGAACTCCAAGACAATGTCACACAAATGAATCTTTGGTACATCATAATATAATGCACACCAACCATCAATCTCCACTTCTTCAAACATTAAAAAATATATTGATTAACATATGCATTGAATCTTTTTTCAATGAATTCCATAGACATTTTAAGAAATGAATAGTTGTTTATTAGATCAAGTAATTTAACACATGCTCAACTCAACATCTCTTAGTTCTTGAAAGGTTAAAAAATGCATTAACTAACTGTGGAATTGAACCATTATTCAATTCATTCCATAAACAACAATAAGCAAATGAACAATTATTGATTTGACACATGCACTTAACAATTGTTGATCAAAACATGATAGTTCTTAAACATTAGAAAAATGCATTCATCAAGAAATACAATGAATAGATTTTCAATGAATTCCATGGCCATCAATAAACAAATGAAAAAACCTATTTGACACATGCAACTTAACAAGTGTTGACAAAATCTTTCAATTATTTGAATTTAAAGAAATGCATTGATTAACATATTCATAAAATCGTTCTTCAATGCATTTCATAATCCATCCATAAGCAATCTCATGCGTTCAATACATGTCACATAACAAATGCTATACAAAATCTTTTATCTTAAGATTAAAAAAACACATTGATCTAAAAATGCATCCATCAATTGGTTTCAATAACAAGTGGACATTGGCCATCCAACAAAATGCTAACAAAATAATACCAAATCCTCAAAATTTCCCAATACTTGAAGAAAAAATAAGGAATAAATATGTGTCAACTTGGTACCAATTGAACAACAAGATAAATCATACTAACCACAACAACTTCCTAACTATAGTAAGATTTTTGGGAATAAATTTGATGTGTGAAAGGGTATAAAGATTTTGTAGTTTCCATGCTTCAAGATACTCTTTGTTCCCATGCTTCACTCTACTCATGCATACACAAATGTTTCTATTTCAAAAGTGTGTTTTTGCAACACTCTTCTTTCGAGCACAATCAATAACAACAACGATGGCAAGTTGTGCTATCCATGCCAATGCAATGATGGCTTTTGTAGAAAGTAGCTCACATAAGCAACACGAGAATGAGGATCTTTTATTAATAAGGAACCAAATGTTCAAACCTAGTTCCAGAAGGAAGATAATGTAACTAACTAATTAACTTCTAACAATGAATGAATCTAATGACATTATGAATGAATGTGTACTATAACTCTAATGAATGAAGTGGGCCATGAGGGATGTGCCCTTATGGATGAAAGTAACTAGCCATTGAAGAGACATGATGATTGTTGAACCTAGGGGGGACATTAGTAAAAAAAAAAAAAAAAAAAAAAAAA
>Ga0209208_10006038_pt1 | contig 16764 bp, 7 predicted proteins | sample S1TSphfallax_3_FD_187694 | JGI IMG/M metagenome (GOLD analysis project Ga0209208, IMG submission 187694) | Host-associated microbial communities from peat moss isolated from Minnesota, USA - S1T2_Fd - Sphagnum fallax MG (SPAdes) (version 2) | ecosystem: Host-associated > Plants > Peat moss >...
GCCGCGCAATACCCGCAAAGGCCATCCTCCGCGCCACCCGCGGTGGTGGTGCGTCCGCCCGCGGCTGGCTCCGGTCCGGCTGCCGGTTCCTCTTTTGGGTCTGGCTTCGGCCGTCCATCGGCCCCGCCTTCGCCGCGTTACGTCGCGCCCGCTCCCGCAGTCGCAAGGCCGGAGCCCCGCAAGATTGTGCCGCAGCCCCGCCAAGCGCCAAACATCGTTCACGTCGCGCCGCAACCGGCCGCGTCCACTCCCGCTATCGTTTCGCGCCCGCCTGCCGGTCCTGTGATTGCCCGGCCGCCGGCGAATCCGCTCGCGGGCGCTTCGGTGCCGCGCCCAGCTGTCTCGGTTGTGCCTCCGGCAGCTCCCGTGGTGGTCAAGCCTCCCGTAGTTGCGGCGCCCGCTCCCGCGCCTCCTGTTGTTGCTCCGCCCGTGGTCGCCGCACCCGTAGCAGTCGTCGCGGAGCCGGAAGTTGAGGCCGCTCCCGCCGCGCCTTCGGCTCCCGTCGCCCAGCAGGTCGAAATTCCCGTGACCCCAACGGCGGTCGCTGTCGCTCAACCCGCTCCCGCCGCGGAAGTTGCCGCACCCGCGCCTCCGGCAGCCAGCAATGGCGCGCTTCCTGCCGCCGCGCCAACGGCACCCCCAGCGGCGCCGCTAGTCGTCGAACCGGTCGCGGAAGCTCCAGCGGCAGAACCGGTCGTTGCCGCGCCCTCGGCTCCCGTGGTGCAACCGCGTAAAGTCGTCATGCCTCAGACCGGCCCGCGTCCTGTCTATAAGGCTCCGCCCCCACCGGCTCCCTCCGCCGCGCCGGCGGCCAGCCCCAACGCCGGTATTCAGCGGGGCCGTCCCATCTTCGATCGCGGCGGCCAGGGTGGTCCTGCCGGCCCTGGCGGACGCCCCGCCTTCACGCCGCGTCCTCCGGGCGGTCCCTATCCGAATCAATTTCAGGGAAATCCTCAGGGCGGCTTCCAAAATCAGGGTGCGCCGGGCCAGTTCCCCGGCGGACCGCGCCCCAAGCATCCCACGCGTCCCGGTTTCGCCGGCTCGGGTCCGATGAACCCTGGCGCACCCGGCGCTCGTCCGGGCTTCGGCGCGCGCCCCGGCTTTGGCGCGCCGCGTCCCGGCGGCCCTGGCGGCTTTGGCGCACCGGGCGGAGCGCCGCCTCCGGGCGAAGCCCCGCGCGCGCCGCGTCCCACCGGCCCGTCGCGTGGCCGCGGCCGCCAGCAGTATCCCAAGACCAAAGAAGGCCCGATGAAGGGCTTCACGCCGCCGCCGCGATTTGGCGGGGCGTATATGGGCTCGAACGAAATGCCTCCGGTGACGCGTCAGATCACCGTGACCGAGGGCATTTCCGTCAAGGATCTGGCCGAAAAGCTCGAAATTCGCGCCAAGGATCTGGTGGGAACTCTGCTCATGCGCGGCGTCTTCGTCACCGTCAACCAGTCTCTCGACGCGGAAATGGTCAAGGATGTCGCGGCCCGTTTCGGCGCCGGCGCCACCGTTATCAGCTACGAAGACGAGATCGCCAACCAGGCCATCGAAGAGATTCTGGAAAGCGACAACATCGACGAGTTGGAAGTGCCGCGTTCACCGGTTGTCACCGTCATGGGCCACGTCGACCACGGCAAGACCTCGCTGCTCGACGCCATCCGCGAAACCGACGTCGCTTCCGGCGAAGCCGGCGGCATCACCCAGCACATCGGCGCCTACAAGGTGAAGTTCACCAAGGAAGGCTCTCCGGCCAGCGGCCGCGAGATCGTCTTCCTCGATACGCCCGGTCACGAAGCGTTTACCCGAATGCGAGCCCGCGGCGCCAAGGTTACCGATCTTGCGGTGATCGTCGTCGCGGCCGACGACGGCCCCATGCCGCAGACCATGGAAGCGATTGACCACGCCCGGGCCGCCAACGTGCCGATCCTGGTCGCCATCAACAAGATCGACCGCCCGGACGCCGATCCGGCCAAGGTGCAGAAGCAGCTTGCCGACCGCGGTCTCGTTCCCGACGAGTGGGGTGGCAACACCTTCTACGTCAACGTTTCTGCCAAGAAGCGCATCGGTCTCGACGATCTGCTAGAGATGATCTGCCTGGTCACCGACGATAAGGTTCTCAAAGCCACTCCCGGCCGCAAAGCGGTGGGCACGGTGCTCGAAGCCAAGCTGGATCGCGGTCGCGGCACTGTGGCCACGGTCCTGGTCCAGAATGGCACACTGCACGTCAACGAAAGCTTCATCGTCGGCAACACGTTCGGCAAGGTTCGCGCCATGTTCGACGACCGTGGCCGCGCCATCGTCGAAGCCGGTCCCTCGACCCCGGTCGAAGTGCTGGGCCTCGAAGGCATGCCGGACTCCGGAGATACCTTCCTGGTGGTGGCCGATCGCGACAAGGCCAAGGGTATTGCGCAGTATCGCAAGATGAAGGAGCGCGAAGCGCAGCTGGCCAAGAGCAGCCGTGTCTCTCTCGAAGGCCTTGCGGAGCAGATTCGCCTGGCGGGAGTCAAAGATCTGCCGCTTATCATCAAGGGCGACGTTACCGGCTCCGTCGAGGTCATCGCCGACTCGCTGGTGCGCATGTCCACCGAAAAGGTGCGCATCAAGGTCATCCACTCCGGTGTGGGCGCGATCACCGAAAGCGATATTCTGCTCGCTTCGGCCTCGAACGCGATCATCATCGGCTTCAACGTCCGCCCCGAGCGCAAGTCGCAGGAGCTGGCCCAGCAGGAAAACGTGGAAATCCGACTGCACTCGATCATTTACGAGTTGCAGGATGAGATCCGCAAAGCCATGCTCGGTCTACTCGACCCCACGTTCCGGGAGAGCTTTCTGGGCCGCGCGGAGGTCGTCAACGTCATCCGCATTCCCAAGGTTGGCACCATTGCCGGTTGCCGCGTGACGGACGGCGTCCTGCGCCGCGATGCCGAAATCAAACTGATGCGCGGGGCGGAACAGGTCTTCAAGGGCAAAATCGCCTCGCTGCGCCGCTTCAAAGACGACGCCAAGGAAGTTACCAGCGGCATGGAGTGCGGCGTCGGCCTGGCCGGCTTCAGCGACCTGAAGGAAGGCGATGTGATCGAAGCCTTCACCACGGAGCGCATGGCCTCGGACCTCGGCCAGTTGGCGACCACGGTGGCAGCCGCCGCCAAGGAAGCCAAAGAAGCCGCCGCCCGCGAAGCCGCCAAGGAAGCGGTCGTCAGCTAACCCGAAACCCGAACCAAGACACAGGCCCGCTTCTCAATCCGAGAAGCGGGCCTGTGTCATGGATTGGGGCGTGCAGGATTACGGCTATATCTTTGGCCAGAATATGGGGTATCCTCTCACCGCGCGCTACTGCCCCGCTTTCGCGGTCGTCGTCGCCTCGCTCGTCAGCGGCAGCGGAACTTCCAGCGTCCCGGTCCGGTTGCTTAGCAAATCCCGCACGGCCACGCGCATCCACGCCGCGCCCGCTGGCACGTACAGCTCCTGCTCCACGCGGAAGAGGCCATCTTTTTTGGGATCGGGCTTCGTCTCAGGTTTCGTCCCGGACTGCGCGGGCGGCTGCGTCATAGCATCATTGACAATCCCGTTCAACATGCGGCCGTTGGCATCGTAGGCCACGGCGGCAAACTCCAGCGCTGCCGGCCTTCCCGTCCGCTCCGCAAAGGCCTTCAGTTGCGGGTCGATGACCGTATAGTCGATGCGATACCGTTGCAGCTTCACCGGCGGCAGGGGCTTGGGTGCCTGGTTTTTCTTGTGTGTGCGGAAGTACGCCGGCTCATCCGAGAGCGTTGCCATCTGCTCGGGCGTGGCCATCGCCGGCGGGTCGGCGCGCAGATACGTGCGGAAGATCAGGTCGTGCAGCATGGGAGCGCCATGCTCGATGCTCGCGGTAAGCGCGCTGTCGGACTCCTTGGCCGCCTTGAAGCGCGCATCGGGCGTATCCGCCTTGGCCGCCGCCGAGTCTTCATCGTCAGGCAGCAGGTAATAGATTTTGCGGTATTCCAGGCGGTAGCCCTTTTTGTCGAGGCTCACTTCGATATTGCGAGGCTTCTCATCGAATTTGTCGTTAGTGGGCGCGTAACTTAGCGTGTAGTAGCTCGCGCCATCCGAGACTGCCGCGTCCAGCAGCGCCACGATGTCGTTGTCGCCGTGGTAGGCGTGGCCGCCGGTGAATTCACCCAGGGCATCGGCGTTGAGCGCGTCGCCCAGCGTCTTGGAAATCCCCACACCCGCACCCGTCGTCGGCGAGTTGCTTCCGCCGGGCGCCGCTCCGGCTCGCTCCTCGGTCACAACAGGCCCGCGAACATCGACCGGATAGACGGCGATCTGGCTGCGCATCATCGCCTCGAGCGCCTCCTTTACATCGTCCACGTCCACCTGCCCCTCGTTGTTCGGGTCCGGGCTGAGGGAAATCGGCAAATCCCCCGACAGCCAGATCAGGTTCTTCCGGCCTGGAATGCCTTCCAGATATTCGGCGAGGAATTTGAAAATCTGCGCCGTCGTGCCCGCCTCGCCCTGGCCGTAGTTGCGGCCCAGCAGAAATTGGTCGGGAATATGCGGACCCGGTCCGCGGCTGGCGATCGCTTTGTGCAGCAAGGCCTTATCCGCCGTAAACCCCTGAATCAGGTGCAGCCCGTCGGAGTTCACATAGATGGCGAAGCGCGTTCCAGCCGGCTTGCTGTCGATGAACTTCAAGAGGGGCTTGTAGGTCGTCGCCTGATCCGACAGATCGGTATTCACCATGTCGTAAACCAGCACATAGAGCGGACCTTGCTCCGGCTCTTTGGGCAGATCGATAAACGTGTTTGCCGGCATCGGGGGCAGGTTAGGCGGAATAAAACTCGGCTTCTCCCCGTCTTCCACATCGAAGGAGAGGATCTTTTGCGGCTTCTTGTCTTCCGATACCGAGAAATCGCTCTTCTTAAGCCCATGCACCGGCTTCCCTTTGTCGTCGGTAACCACGACATCCACCAAGACCCGGTGCGTCGTTTCGCGGATCACATAACCCTGCCGCGCCCCATCCGGAGGATTCGGAGTTTGCTGGGACGTTAACGGCGCCGCCATTGCGGCCGCAAATGTGGCCGCAACGAGAGCGACGCGAAGAAATCGGCAAAACATGAGCGTTATTTCTCCTATAGCTCCGGAGCTTTTCCGATTCTATACGGATTCCTCGTCTCCGGCGTGAAGACCATGCCACCGCGCGTTCCACCGCAAAAGAAAACGCGTGGACCCGAAGGTCCACGCGCCGGATTGAGTGAGTTGAGCCGCTCTTAGAACTCCAGCCGTACCGCGACCTGGCCGGTGCGGGCGCCGCCAAAGTCGGCCCCGATCGTTCCGTTGATCACGCCGAAGCTCGACGAACTCAGATCCAGGTTCGGATCGCTGAGATTGGTGTGATTGAGGACGTTGGTGAAGGTTCCCTCAACCTTGGCCCGGACATGTTCGCCGATGCTGAAGGACTTGTCGATTCCCGAGGACAGGTTGAACAGCCCAGGACCCTCGACCGTGCCGACTTCGCTATTGCCAAAGCGGCCGATGGGCAGGGGATGGGGGCCGTTGGCCACCAATACCCCTTGCGCGTTGGGGGTGTAGCCGTTGCCGGTGGTGCAGGAATTTCCCAGCGTCCAGCTCGGATCTCCGGGGCAGGCAAAGGCCGCGCCATTGGTCCAGTTGTAACGGGTTTGACCGTGCGGCTTGGTGCTGATCCCCTTGAGTTGATCGGCGTGCTGCGCGCGTCCCGGTTCCGCCGCTCCAGCCAGCGTTCCACCCAGGCCCGAGCCGGTTCCGGAGGGATCGCCTTCGCCGCCGTCGAAGTAGGGGGTTTCGTAATCGCCGCTCTGCACGGTCAGGATCGAAGTGATGCGCCATCCGCCCACCAGCAGATCGGCGGCCCGGTTCATGGATGCGCCGAAGGCGCGTCCGCGGCCAAACGGAAGGTCGTAGAGCACGGTCGTGTTCCAGCGTTGGCGGCGCGTTCCGCCAACATTGCCGAAATCCACCTTGGGCGTGTAGGGAGTAGTGGAGCGATTGCCGCCGTTCTCCGCGGCAAATCCGTTTTCCGCCGGCCCTTGGTTGTCGGCAAGCGCTTTGGCGAACGTATAGACCGAGTGGAACTCCAATCCATGCTGCAGGCGATGGCTGGCTTCCAGTTGTAAGGAGTGGTAGCTGGCGTCGGCGCCCGTATAGCGCGTGTTGATCACGCCCCAGTTGGGGAACAGGCTCGCTGAGAGCGGCTGGTTGAAGGCCGAAACGGTATTCGAGTAGGGCAGCGCGTTTTCATCCGGCGCCCAGACTAATTGATGCGTCTCGGAACCGATGTAGGAGAGGCGAGCGGCGTAGCCGTTGCCGAGATCGTGGTCGATGCTCAGAGACCACTGCTCGGTGTAGGGATCCTTCCAGTTGACGCCGTTGGCCGTTCCGAAGTAATCCGTGCCCGGAGGCGCCGGCGCTCCCGGAGTTCCCGCATATACTTGCGGCCACTGGAATCCGACCTTGTGCTTCGAGGGGTCGTAGGTGTTGGTGTAGGTTGTCGTGGCAGCCTGGATGGTGCCGGTCAGCGAGTAGAAGGCCGAGCCGCCCAGGGTCGAATTGTAGAGGCCCGCGCCGCCGCGTACCACCCACTTGTCGCTATCGGTCGGACGGTAGGCAAATCCAAACCGCGGCATGAAGCGCAGATGAGGATACTTCCGCAAACCGCGCGGCAGGCCGGCTTGCGAGTAGTCCTGCACGGGCATGCAGGGCGCGCCGTTCAGGGTTGCCGAATTGGTGTTCGTGACGCCGTTCGGGTCGCAAGCATTGGCGCTTTCAAGATAGGCCTGAGCCAGCAGCGACTGCTTGCCATCCGGATAGACAATGCTTCCCGAGCCGGCCGTGGCCGGGTTGAAGTTACCGATGTCGCCGCCCTTGTCGTAGTAGCCGGGCTGCAGCTCGTAACGAAGGCCGTAGGAGAGCGTCAGGCGCGGCGTTGCGCGCCATTCGTCCTGCACGAAAGCGTGATACTTCGCCGAGACGCCGTCGTTGTCCTCACGCACCACGTCGTAAAAGCTCTGGTAAGGAGTCCCAAGCAGGAAGTCCGCAAAGTCGATCGAGTTGAAAAGGCCGGCACTATTGCTCTTGTTGAAGGAGTAGGTGCCGTAGTTGTCGTCTCCGTTGAAGCCCAATGTCGAGTACGCTTCGACCGTCTGAACGTTTACGCCCGCCTTGATCGTGTGCTTGCCCTTGGACCAAATCAGAACGTCGTTGTAGTCGTAGGTGTAGGACTTGCTGGGGCTGTTGAGACGGCCGACGGTCAGTCCCGTCAGGTTGTAGAAGCCCATGTCCGGCAGGCCGTTGAACCACAGATCCTGCAGGCCAACCCAACCTTCGCCGGCGGTCCACGCCGTGCCATTGTAGGGGTCGACGTTGGTGTCGGTGTAACGGGTGAATCCGAAGCTGGTTTCGTTGATGAGGCTCGGTTTAATCGTCCAGTTGGCGTCGATCTTCAACACCCGGCTCTGGCCTTCGTTGGTGAACGACGGCAGGTTGTACTGCGCGTAACCCGTCGAGGGTATGTTCTTCCAGGTGAACCGGCCCCAGAGCAGGAACTTCTGGTTGGAGCCGAAGTACTGGTCGCCGCGCACATCGAATTGATCCGAGTGGCCGCTCGTATCGACGTTCTTTTCCCAGTTCGGCGTACCGTCGTCCACGTAAGCGGTGGGGTCGCCGACGTTGGGATCGGGGAAAAACGTCGAAAGGGTGCTGGCGGAAATCTTGTTGATCAAACTTGAGGGAATCTGAGTGCCCAGATTCGCGCCGGTCAAGGGGTTGACCAGAGAGCCCGTAAAGGTGCTCGACGTGTACTTCGAGAAATCCCCCTGCTTCATCAGCGTGCTGGGAACCTTGGCGAAGGCGGTGGTCTGCGCCGGATGACGCCAGCCTTCGTATGCGCCGAAGAAGAAGCTCTTGTTGTGGCCGTCATAAAAGTGCGGGATGACCACCGGTCCGCCGGCGCTGCCGCCAAAGGTATCCCCATGCTGGGAAGGCTTGGTCGTGGTGATCGGGTTGGTGTACGCGATCGCATCGAACGCCGAACTCTGGTAGTACCAGAATCCGGAACCGTGAATTTGGTTGGTGCCGCCCTTAGTGGTCACAACCACTTGGCCCGGTTCCCCGTACTCCGCGTTGTTCAAAGCGCCGTCGGCGCGGATTTCCGAGATCGACTCTGTCGAGGGAAACGCCTGGCTAAGGAAGTCGCTGCCGCCCGGGTCCCTCACTGTGATGCCGTCGATGGTTACGTCCGTCTGGAAGGGAAGCGCGCCCTGGAGCGAGAAGCCGGAGCTGTCGGCCTGCATGCCGGGCAGCGCTCCCAGAATGTTGAACGCGCTGGTGCCGCTAAAGCTGGCGCGCGTGTTCGCTGGCAGATTGGTGGCGTCGTCCGCGGTGAAGGTGCCGCTGATCGTCGGCGAAGTGGTCTCGATCGCGCTGACGGTATCGCCGTTTACCGTAACTTCCTGCTGCACCTCGCCCAGGCTCAGCGCCGCGTCGATGTGCAACTCCTGCCGCACGTTCAGCGCCAGGCCGGTGACGGTCCACTTCTCGAAGCCGGGAGCCGTTACCAGCATGGAATAGGTGCCGGCCTTCACGTCCGCAAAGTGGTAGCTGCCGACCGCATTGCTCGTCGTGGTGCGGACGTTGCCTTCCTCGTTGCTGGTGAGCGTCACGACGGCGTTGGGCACCAAGGCGCCCTTGGTATCTTTGACTTCGCCGAGAATCGTGCCCTGGGTCGACTGGGCCAAAGCTGAATTGACGCCGCATGAGAGGAAAACGGCGACGACTGCCAGGAATGCGAAGATCCGCTTCATGAACGGATCCTTCATCCATGTACTGGGTTGATGCATAAGGACTGCCTCCTAAAATTGAAAATGAATGCTATTTTCCTGAAATGCCCACAGAATTCGGTCGCACAATTCCGTAGAACCTGTGTGCGAGTGGGAACTTCCGGGATGGAAACGGTATGGAACCGTCGTTCGACCGCAAAGTTCGCGGACCTTCGCTTCAGCTTTCGGTCGCAGTCGCAACACGAAAGTTGCCGGTGCCAACGATGGAAACCTGCCAGATCGAGCGAACCTAAACCAGCTAAAGCCGAACCGGATCAAGTGGAACAATCGCGCAATCGGTGTCCGACAACCGATAGACAAGGATTAGGTTAGAGTCAGTTTGCTCCGCGACTGTTACACCTTTATGAATGTTGAGGAAAAAGTATCCGTTTCGCGGTTGCGCGCTCCTTGCCGGTCCAGCCACTCGCGGAAACGGGAACCCCGCGCACCGGCCGAATCTTCGGGCTGGTAGCGTCAACCCAGACTTTCCGCCGCCCGCAGCGCCAACCCCCGCGCCACCGACGTAAACTCGTTACCGCTGCGCACACGATCGGCTCCGAACCGGCGCTCGAAGACCGCCCGCACCGCCGGCACAAACGACGTTCCACCAGTCAGAAAGACCCGGTCCACGTCTCCGTATGCGATCCCCGCGTTCTGAAAAAGAGAATCCACGCAAACCTCGATCGAAGCCAGCTCCTCGGCGATCCAGCTTTCGAACTCCGCGCGCGTCACCCTCATGCGCAGGTCCAGCGTTCCATCCGCGAAGCGAAATTCCGCGGTTTCGGCACTCGACAGCTCGTATTTCAGCCGCTGCACCGCCTGGTGCAGTTGAAAGCCCAGGTCTTCCTCGACCAGCGCGATCAGCGCCTCGACCTTTTCCGGCTCCATCGCGCGCGCCCGCGCGGTCTTGAGAATCTCCGTCACGTTGCGTGTTCGCAGAAGCGAGAGATAATGCCAGCGCTCCAGATTCGCGTAAATCCACGCTGGCACGGCAGGGAGCATCTTGCTTGCCGGATGCAGCAGCGTACCCGCGCCCAGCGCCGGCGAAACCAGCTTGCGCACAACGCGCGCATCGAAGGCGTCGCCGGCCAGGCCAAGGCCGCTGTTGCCGAGCAGATCGCCGTCCCTCCGCCCGCGCTTGCGAATCCCCGGACCCACCCGAAGCAGCGAAAAATCGCTGGTCCCGCCGCCAAAGTCGCCAATCAGGATCAACTCGTCGCGGTCGAGCGTCGCCTCGTACGCGTAGGCCGCCGCCACCGGCTCCATGGCGAACTCGACGCGGTCGAAGCCGGCTTTTTCAAAGGCGCCACGCAGCCGCCCGACAGCGAAAGCGTCGTCCTCAGTCGTCTCCGCGCCTACAAAGCGCACCGGCCGTCCCACCATCGCGTAGCCGATTTCGCCGCCGAACTGGCGCTCGGCGTGGTGGCGCAGATCGGTCAGAATCCGCGAAATCAGCTCTTCAAAGCTGAAGTGGCGCCCCAGAATCTCCGTTCCGGTCAGATTCTTGCTGCTCAGGTAGCTCTTGAGCGACTGGATGAGCCGCCCCTTTTTGTCGGCGTCCAGGTAATGCTCGATCGCCGCCGGCCCGGTCCAGCTTCCAATGCGCAAGTGCCCGGCCTGCCGCACCCGCTCCAGATAGAGCACCGAACGGAAGGACTCAGTTTCGCCGCCCCGCCGGGGAAAGCGCACCAGTTCGACTCCGTCGCCCACGGCCAGCGCGACCGAGCTGTTGGTGGTGCCGAAGTCGATGCCGATGGCCAGTGGGGTAGGTTTGGAAGACAATGCCGATTGCCGCATCTCCCCATTATTTCGCAATCCGGAGGCATCAGTCCTTTTCCGTGTCCTCGCCAGGGGCAGGTTTGCGCAACTGGTCCTTGTCCGACTCCAACTGCCGCTGAATCTTCGGCGCGTCGTCCATGTCTTTCAGTTCCGCCGCCTCCTGCTTGGTCTTCGGCCGGGCGATCTTCGCCTTCGCCGGGTCGAAGACGCGCGGATCGCTGGGAACCACGGCAAACGCCTCCGTACGCGGCGTCGCGGTGAAGATGCCGCTCAACTCGCCGGCCAGCGCGTCCTCCAGATTCAACGCGCCAATGCCCAGCAGCTCGTCGATGGTGCGCGTAATGCTGCCCATGCTGCTGTGCTCATGGCTCACCGAGCCGGCCTTCACCCATGGGCTGGCGACCAGCAAAATGCTGCGGTGCGCGTCCACATGGTCCACGCCGCCCTGCGCGTCGTCTTCGGTGGCAAACAGCGCTGAGTCCTTCCAGACGCTCGTCGTCGAGAGATAGGCCACAATCTTGCCTAGCGCCAGATCGTTGTCCGCCACATAACTGGCGCGGTAGGGGTAGCCGTCCGCCGGACGCGGATCGGCCGTATGGTCGTTGCACAGCCGGATCACGATCAGCCCCGGAATCTTGCCCTGCGCCAGCCGCCGGCTGAAGTCCCGCTGAAACTCCTCAAACCGGAACTGGTCCGGAATTCCCAGGTTGAAGGTGGGGAAATGCCGGTCGCTGTGCTCGAAGACCGGCCTGGGAACAGGCGAATTCAGAAACAGCCGCTGCCCCTCCGGAGCCGCGCCGTCCATCTCGTCGTTGCCTTCAATCTCCAGCCCCTCGCCGTAGTTGAGAATCCCCAGCCCGGAGTTGGCCACATGCTCCCAAAGAGAGCCGAACTGCGGCTCATCTTCCGGCATCGGCCCATCGGAGCCGCCAAAGCCGGCCCGCCGCCCCGGCTGCGGCGAACTCGCGTCGCCGCTGCGGCGGCCGCCGTAGTTGCTCGACCACGCCGTATTGAAAAACGCCGTCGGATTGATGCCCATCACCCAGCGGTGCCCGTCGGCCGAGACGTCGGAGTCCACAAAGAAGTTGTCGCTGATCGCGTATTGCTGCGCCAGCGCGTGCAGGTCGGGCGTCACTTTCAGATGATCGACTGTGCTCCCGGCCTGCTCTTTTGTGCCTCCGCGCCACTTCGGGCCGGCTTCCTCCGCCCAGCCGTCCAATCCGTAGCGGGCCAGCGTCGGGTCGCCGTTGGCCCAGGCAATGTCGCCCAGGACCTCGTCGTAGGTGCGGTTTTCGCGAATCACCAGGAAACAATGCTTCAACCGCGGCAGCGGAGGGCGCTTGCTAAGGTCAAACGTGTTGTTGGCCACCACCTCGGCCGTCAGCGCCGCCGCGCCGGGCAGCGACGCCAGCTTTACCGCCGTGAGGCTCCCGTACTCGAGCGCGCCCACATAGGTCGGCGCCTTGTCGCTGTGTTGCGCCCCGCCATTCGGACCCGCGCCCTTGCCCTTGGTATTCACCACATAGAGCGTCGCGCCATCGGGAGACAGAGCGACAGCGCTCGGATTCCAGCCGGCCGGAATGTGCTCGATCGTCTGCAGCGTCGCGGAATCCAGAACCGCAACCGCGTCGATGCCGGATTCGGCGACGTACAGCTTCCCGCTAGCCGGTCCCGAACCAAGCGCCAGCCCGCTCGGCATCACCCCGCGCAGCGGGCGGCCCTCGGCGTCCGCAAATTTGCTCCCGCTGAACGGGCTAAGCGGCGTCTCCGCCAGCACTTTAGTTCCATCCACGGCCACCTTCGCCACCGCATCCTCATGCGCCAGCGAAACGTAGACCGCATCCGCCCCGGCCGCGACCGAAGTCGGCGCAGCCCCGCCAACCGTGCCCTTGGGAGCCTCGGAGATCGCCGCGCCCAGCCGCAACTCCGCCGTCTTCGCCGGGTGCGCCGGGTCGTGAACGTCGTAGGTCCACAGCGAGCTGCCCCGCGGCGAGTTCTCGCTTCCGAGGCCGGGAATCCTGCGCCCTTCCACCACCGCGCCTTCCCGCGCCTCCTTGCTCGGGTAGCCGAAGGGAGGAAACTTCAGCCCGGTGCCGACCAGATCCTCCCGCTTCACGCCCGGGATCAGCGAATACTCGAACAGCCCCGTGTTGGTCACATACAGCCGCCTCCCATCCGGAGAAAGCGCCTCGCCGAAGGGGTATGCGCCAGTTGGGACCGACGCAATCACCCGCCGCTCGGCCAAGTCCACCACGGCCACGCGCCAGTTGCCCTGGTCGAGCGCGTAAAGCGTGCGGCCGTCGGCCGAAACCAGTACGGTCGCCGCAAAACTGCCCGTAAAGCTCGCCTCGCCCACCTTCCCGTCGAGCGGAATGGCCCCAATCTGCCGCCAGTCGGCAGTCGAATAGAGCGCAACCTTCCCGGAATCGCCGGTAGCCACGTAAAGCGTCTGCCCATCCGGAGAGTAGGCCAGCCCGGCATGGGTTTCGATCGCCGCATCGTTCTCCTCGCCATTCGGCATCTTGCGGACCGTGGGAGCTGTCGAGTCCGGGCGGTCGATGACATTCAGCGCAAACGGAAAGCCGATCGAAGGCACGGCCGCCTGCGTCCCATCCGGCTTGAGCGCCAGCGCAAACGGATACGGCGCCAGCGGAATCCAATTGCCGGCCGGACGAATCTCGCGGCCATTCGGCAGAATCGCGGTAACGCCGGTCTGGCCTTGTCCGGCAATGGCGGTGAAAACGAAAGCCGCGCTGGCAAGCGTAACTGCTGAGGAGCGAGAAAGAGAGCGCATGCCTATAAGAATGCACTGTCCGTATGAATTTCGGAAGAAAATGGCTGGCTTGCGCGTCGGGAATCGCGTCCGGAATCGCGTCTGGAATCGGGTCTCCATTCGCGTCTGGAATCGCGTCTGCAATCGCGTCTGGGGTCGAGTCTGGGGTCGAGTCTGGGGTCGAGTCTGCGTGTCGAATCCGAAAACGGCGCGCCCAAGAGGACACGGTCCCGCCGCCTCCGCAATCTCGAAGACAAAAGCATTCCAGGCCCCAAAAATCGCAGCCTGATCGCAGCCCGACCGAAGCCCGGAATGCTGTGTTGCCGCAACTGCGCTACCGGTAGATGTAGGTGATCTGCGATCCCGGGGTCGCCTGATCGGTGCCGTAGTCGGTAAAAGAGACAACAGTGAGCGCGTTTCCATTTTGGCTAAATCCGACCAGGTTGCCGTTTGCCCACCAGCCGCCAGGCACATCGTTGCCACAGGTTTGTTGGCCCATCACGCCGTAGTAGTACCCGGCATTTCCGGCCACGGCCGTGATTCCCGCCGCTTTCAGCCGGGAATACAGCGGGTTGCTGGCGATCGGTCCAACGTAAAAATTCGCACTCGTTGGGTAGCTGCAGCCGGTTTCTCCGGCAGTCGTTGAGACCGACCATTCCGTGGCCCCGTTGGCGGTCACGCCCGGTCCCGTGAGAGTCAGCAATTGTCCCGTTCCCCCACCCGGTCCGGCATAGTTGCCGGCCTTGAAGCTGCCGATCTGCGGCGTCGGCGCCGCCGCCACGGCTACCGTCCCAGCCGTAACGGTCACCGCCCCGGTCGAGCTTTCCGTCACCTCGATGGGTATGGAAAGGTTCTTGTAGACAATCGTCCCATTCGACAGGACCACCGGAAGCATGGTGACGCTGATGCCGTTAGTCGAGCCCGTCACCGTCGCGTACTGCAACTCCGCGTACGGTGCGGGCACCGCTGCCGTCTCCGGCCTCGGGTCGTCGTCCACTTTGGCCTGAACGCTGACCGCCATCGCAAATGCTGCGCTCAGCACCACGGCACCGCAAAGAACCGCGACGGTAGATTGCAGGAATCCTGCCTTGAAATTGAGTTTGTGGGCATTCTCTGTCATAACCTGTCTCCCGAAAGTAACTTGCTGGACTGCGTGAAGGCGCAGCGGCCCGGTTCGGCTAACCAAACCGCCAAAGAACCAATTTGCAATTGTCGAAGCCGAGCGGGTTTGCTATCCTATCGCGGCTAACTGGGAACAGGAAAATCGAGCGGGTAGCGGCGCAGGTTCCGGCTGGGACTTTGCTCGTAATATGCGCAAAAGACGGTGAAAAACCGTCATGGCGTCTCCATGCGGAAGGATTTTTTCAATGTCCGGCGATGAGGAAACAGGGCCAGCTTTCCCCGCAGAGCGTAATCTGGAAGAACTTTCAACCCCGATTCCGGTCCAACTCTCTGACAGCGGCGTAAACGAGGTCTTCAGCCTGGTTTACGAGGAACTGCGCCGCCTCGCCTCCTTCGTCCGCCGCAACGACCCCAGCGCTACGCTCAACTCCACCGCGCTGCTGCATGAGGCCTGGGTCAAGCTCAAGGATTCCCCAAATCTCGCCCACCTCGATCCCCTCCACTTCAAGCGCATCGCCGCCAAAGCCATGCGCCAGGTGCTGGTAGACGCGGCCCGCAAGCGCAACTCGCAAAAGCGCGGCGGCCTCGACTTCGTCTTTGTCACCCTCGACGACTCGGCCGGCCGCGCCTTCTCGACCAGCACTCAGGTGCTCGCTCTCAACTCCGCTCTCGATCAGCTCGCCACGCTCAACCCCCGCCAGGCCGAGATGGTCGAGTGCCGCTTCTTCACCGGACTGAGCGTCGCGGAGACCGCCCAGGCCATGCAGATTTCCCCCTCGATGATCGAACGCGACTGGCGCGCCGCCAAGGCCTGGCTCGCCGCCACCATGCGCCGCGGCGGAGCGTGACCGGCCATGGAAAGCTCCCGCTGGACGCGCATTCAGGAACTTTTTCATGAAGCGGCCGAATTGACGCCGGCAGACCGCCCCGCATTCCTGCAATTCGCCTGCGCGTCGGACGCCTCGGCCGATCCCGCAATGGCCGAAGAAGTCCTCGCCATGCTCACCGAAGACGACACCGCCGACTCGCTGCTCGATCGCGGCTTATCCGAAATTGCGGTAGACATGGTTGCCGCCGACCTTCCTCCCTCGCAGGAATTCGGCCCCTACCGCCTCCAGCGCATCCTCGGCGAGGGCGGCATGGGCGTCGTTTGGCTGGCCGAGCGCGCCGACGTCGGCAACCTCGTCGCCATCAAATTCCTGCCCCACGCCGGCCTTTCCCCCGCGCGCCGCGAACGCTTCCTGCAAGAGACGCGCACCCTTGCCCGCCTCACCCACCCCTACATCGCCCGCCTCTACGACGCCGGAACCCTCGCCGACAGCACCCCGTGGTTCGTCATGGAGTACGTCGACGGCATCCCGCTCAACCGATTCCTCGACGAGCGCCCGGCCGCGCTCGAAGACCGCCTGCGCCTCTTCCGCAAAGTCTGCGAGGCCGTCCAGCACGCCCACGGCCAGACCGTCGTCCATCGCGACCTCAAGCCCTCGAATATCCTCGTCCTCGCCGATGGAACCCCCAAACTGCTCGACTTCGGCATCGCCCGCGAGCTGCAAGAGGGCCAAGGCGAGCAGACCCGCCCCGGCGTCCGCTTCATGTCCCCGCATTACTCGGCCCCCGAATGGGTCCGCGAAGGCATCGTCGGACTCACCACAGACGTCTACTCGCTGGGCGTCATCCTCTACGAAATCCTCACCGGCAAACTGCCGCCCGATCCGGACGCCCAATCCGCAACTGCCGCGCGCAAGCCCTCCCTCGCCGCGCAGGGCAGCAAGGGCGCTATGAGTCTGTCCAGAGGTTCGTGGCGCGACCTCGACGCCATGTGCCTCAAGGCCATGCACCCGGACCGCGCCCAACGCTACGCCACCGTCGAAGCGCTCATCCGCGACATCGACCACTTCCTCGCCGCCGAACCGCTTGAGGCGCGTCCAGACTCGGCCGGCTACAAACTGGCGAAGTTTGTCAGACGCAATCGCGCCGCGGCGGTGGCCTCCGCGGCCGTGGTCGTTTTGGTGATCGCCCTGGTCGCTGGATTCACCTGGCGCCTCGCCAAGGCGCGCAACGCCGCGCTGGCAGCGGCATCCCGCGCCGAGCGCATCCAGCACTTCATGACCAGCCTGTTTGAAGGCAACGACCCCGAGGCCGGACCATCCGCGGACGTGCGCGTCTCCGAGGTGCTCGATCGCGGCGTTTTGGAAGCAAAAAGCCTCAGCGCCGAGCCGGAAGTCCAGGCGGATCTCTATCAGACGCTCAGCGTAATGTACCAAA
>Ga0209208_10006039_pt1 | contig 16764 bp, 12 predicted proteins | sample S1TSphfallax_3_FD_187694 | JGI IMG/M metagenome (GOLD analysis project Ga0209208, IMG submission 187694) | Host-associated microbial communities from peat moss isolated from Minnesota, USA - S1T2_Fd - Sphagnum fallax MG (SPAdes) (version 2) | ecosystem: Host-associated > Plants > Peat moss >...
CAGCTTCTGCAAAATGCAACAGACAGTAAGATAAAAACACAATATTATTGGAAACCCTGATATTGGAACCCCAAATTTAACAGCCAACTTTTGCAATTGATGCAATTGGGTATCGGACAGTAAGAGAGAAGAAAAAGATGATGAAGACATGGCTGTTGCAGATGTTTCTGAAGCTGAGAAATCTCTTACCCAGAATCAACTTTCACCATGACCATCTGAGGAAGCCGATGCAGAGTAGAAAATGCCAATTCCCACATGCACTGAGGCCTTTTCAACCAATCCTTACCCAAGGTGGAGAAGCAGAATGTTTATAAATTTGAGGCTGAATAGACAATGCCTCTGACTGAAGAGGATGACAGACATGACTATGGGGGATGGGAACTCTGACTTGTCAGAGAGTTTGCCTTTGGCCTGAAAACAAAGAAATTTGTCATTTTTAAAGGGGGGTTATTTCAATCCTTGAACCATCTATTCATAGATATGGCTCTTTTGCAGAATCTAGCTTGAGGTTTTGACCCAGACCCATTCTTGCATGATATTAGTCTTCATTCAAAAAGCCTTGTACTCTTGAGAGATAACTAAATTTGCAAGCCGAATGATGATTACACGTGCATTGTGACCATAATGTCTATCTGTATCAGGTGCCTCAGTATTCCTGGACGAGATTGATCTGTAAGCATTCCTAATCCCACATGTATATGCAATGAACATCTCCTGCAAGGGAAGAGGAAGGACATTCTCAGACAAGTGTAATAAGATCAATGGGCCTTCTCTCTCCCATTGAAAGTATCATTGGAGAAACAGCAGATGAGGTTTATCACAGCTGCTGCTATTTCTTGGACAAAAATGCAAGCTTGAAGGATATTGAGCTATAGAGGACCACCTTCAGATGAGCATCTTCTCTGAAAACAAGACTGAGAAATGGAAACAAAACAACTGCCCAAAAATGGGTGACATTTGCCACAAACCTGTGCAATACACTCCCCCATTCTTTGGCAATTGGTTTTGTTTCCCACTACAAAAACTCTCCAAGGTTGTTACACAACAAGAAATCACACTCTCTAATTTTAACCTACCTACTTGAATGAGGTTGATAAGAACAACCAGGCTACTGCATGTAACTGCCCTGCTCAGATCCAATGAATGAATGCCATGTCAGCAATTTTTCTCAAAACCTCAATTTATGAAATACTATTTTGTAAATGCCAATTTGCACAAGAGCTTTAAGCTCATTTTCTTTAGCTCATACCGACCCTGAATGAGAGAGAGGGGGCTTCAGTTGCCTGACATATAGTTCATAGTGCATTAGCTAGGACTCGGTGCCATCTTCCATCCACTGGGGGTATGGTTTGTGGCTTCAAATCACCACAAAGCAAGCAAGCAATTGAAACAGATCAATATGTTGAAGGCAGGTACTTCTTCTTTTGGGGTTGAAAACAAAGTTCACATTTCATGTGCTTAGAGGTATTGCACTGGTGAAGGGGAAGGTACTATATATTGTAATGCCTTGGGAACTGAGGGCAGAGCCTGAGATTCAAGGTGTAAATGCCCCCATAGCAGTGTCTTCCCCGGCATGACAACCAAGAAGGTCCTCTGCTCTAAGCCTGAAATGAGCTGAGGTGCATTCATGTTAATGCCAAGGTTCCGACCCATCAAAGCACCAGCTCCAGGGAGGTTACAAGAAATCTGCCTGTGCCATCCTGGAGTGGGAAATTGTGCTTGGGCAGGTCCACCCAGATTACACTGCAATTTCAGCCAAGGTTGTTACAGAGGTGGGTTATGTGTTATGTGCTGTGTACATTGTCTTCTTTTCTGGAATTTGAGGGTTGGAAATGGTGTGTATTTGGAGATCTACTAATGTCTAAAATCTTCAAGCTCACAATGTCTATAATACATCCATAAACCAGAGATTTGAAGATTATACAAATTTGTCCATAGTGTTCCCCTTAGACTATTGGCACACCATTTTCTAATTAAATAATGTGGCAACAAAATGCCTGAATTAAGCTTTTCTAGGGTGGTTGTGCCTGTTTCAATATGGCTACTTACCACAATCTGAAGCATGATGGGCCTATCACAACTGTGAGCTCCAGCTTTTCTTTACTGTGAAAATTTTGCAGATTGCTATATTTGGTTCCAGTAAGTAGCCAGAAATAGAGGAGGCAATTTTTTGATTATTTTTTCAATTTAATGACTTTGCATCAAGTGGGAATTATCAGTATATATATATAAATAAGTAGATAACTGCTTTAAAAAATGCTACCAATCCAATATCTGAGTCTAAAACGTGAGAAAAAAATTCAATTTTATTTTAAAGTTGGCAAATGGTTTTTTTCCCAAACAAAGGAATATAGGTATGTGACAGAAGTATTTCTATTTTATCACAATTTGTGCGAAATTTTGCACCAGAAAAAAAGGGGTGCTGGAAGCAATATCTAGTTTATAGCCAGAAACCCTATAAACATCAGTTTTCGCCATTTTGAAGTTTTAAAATAGCCAGAATAAACGAATAAATAAATAAAAGCACTGCCACTTTTGCTGTATTAAAAAATTCATGAAAGAAACACTTGTAAGCTCATCACTATAAACGCTAGTGAAATTGACAAGAGGACCTACTACCTACCTACGTACCTACCTACTTGCTAACTTCTGTAGACTTGCGTGTCCAGAATTGGTCAGCCCAGTCAACAAGATGCATGTCTGCTGCGCATATGCCAAGGAACCAGAGAACAGGGATCCCAACCGACAAAACAGCAGGCAGGTGTTTTGTTTTGTTGCAAACAGGAGGGCAGGGTCAATCATGAAGCAATGAAGATCATTACAAAAGATCCGGCCGCCACCAAAAGAGGCCAAAACAACAACCACCGGAAAATAAGAAGGGTGGCTCACAAGCGACCAAAAGCCAAGCCCACCCGACCAACGGGCAGGACACCAATGATGATGCTGAAGCCCGCCCGCTTTCAGGTTTCCCGCTTTAGCTCTCCATGTTAGCTCTGAGCTGGCGCTCCAATCCTCCTAACTCACAAAATTCTCAATTTTGGATAAGACCGTAGCCTAGTAGTAGTACTAGCCTTGTTGTAATGCCCCAGCGCGGAGGCAAAACAAGCGGCCCCCCAGGCCAAAGGCTGGTCACTTTGGGAATGGCCCAGTCCGACGGCTTTTACCTGTTGTAAAATCTAAGCATGTACTTTGATATTTTAAGGTTTTTGATGCCTGGTGGATATCCTTCTGGTGCCCCTCGGTCACAGTTTTAAAAAGCTCCTAGAAAAATAGTGTGGGCAGTTTTGAAAACTTCAAAAATGCTCAGCCCCAAATAGGGAAAATGCCTCCTCTCAGCAGTGGCTCCTCCCCCACGCCCCCCCCTTTGGGATTGTGCGCTTTTGGCTCGGACTTGGGTCCTCTCTCTTGTCCTCCCTTTCCCCCTTTGCTGGGTGCTTTGTTATAATAAGGTTTACCAGGGTTTCATCATCATTTATTAGGTTTGGTAACGTGGCCTCCCAATACACTGGGAAATTCGTGCCAGGTTTTAATGAATTTTGGAACTTTCTCTCTTGCACTGGTATTTTGAGTTGTAATAATCTACTGCATACTGTATTGCACTGAACCTACTCAGAGGTTTGTCAACTTGTGTTTACTAGGTAAGGCCCTGATTTCAAGGCATTGTCTAATGCCCTGCGAAAGACTCTAAAGCATGATTCACACCTAGAGTTTACATCATGTTAACTCAATGTTCCGGTGAAAACTCAAGAAGGCTATTCACATATTCAATGTTATGAAACAAAACTGATGACATTTTCGCCTAGGTGGCATGTGGTGTTAAAATAATGTTAAGTGAAATGTTTACTAAATATGAATCTTCAAAAAATGAAGATCTGTCATGCAAATTTGATGTCAGCTAAAAGGTCAAAAATCAACCCTATAACTCAATCTTTATGATTTTTCTTTTTATGAGCAACAACCATCATTGTGGGAAGCTCTAGGCACTTGCCATCATCGCAAGAAGCTCCCACACTTCCTCCCCACCATCATTGGAAAGTTGCACACTATTCACCGCTAAACATTATTCATTGCCATAAGCATTCACAACCATGCACAATGCCATCATCATCAAATGTCTTTGCTTGATAGCTATAGCAACAACCATCACAACCAAAACATGGTAGCAACAACATGTTCGAAGACCTCATAAGCAATCAACCAACAAAAGCCTCTAAGATAACTTGTAAAGCTCCAACAACATGAACCAATCGTAGAACAACCATTCCAATTTCCACAATAACACAAAAACACCCAATCAAGGTTGAAATTTCCAAAACCAACCTACATTGCTCATTCAACTTCAATTTGCAAAACAAAACACCAAGTCAATTTCCAATTTTTGTTGTCCATCTTGTTGTGATCCATCAAGAATGTTGTTATCAAATTTTATCATAGAGTCTTTCAATTTGCAACAAAATCCACAAATCAATTATTAGCAATATGTTTCCAATTGATTGTATAATTCATAAACAAAATTGCTAAAATATATTTGCAACTGAATGCAAAATTCAGTAATGACATTGTGGACAAAATTATTGAAGAGTCATCAAAGAAAAAATAGAAGGGAAAAAGGAAATTACTTCCAATTCTAATGCATCCATTGAAATTCAGTCAAAAACACCATGACAACCAAACTGGGAGGATGGGAAGATCATGGCTTTCATAAAAAGCAAAGTGAGATGAACATATTATAGCTCTAGTTGTGGTCAACCCACATGACATGTTTGAAACTATTGTGGTAAAATGGATAAGATTTGAGCAACTATTATGGCTTTAGGATTCTCCCAACACACAAGAAACGACCTTGCATGCAAAGACAAGTGGGGCTTAATCATAGGATATTTCAAGAGGATTTTTTAATATATGACAAGGACTAACCACAACTAGGATTATCAAACACTAAACCCACAAGACAAGGCTACTTTCCTTTTGCTGCATTTTTTTCCAGGGAACTTTTATGACCTACTGCTAGAATTTTTGGGAAGTAAGCCAACCTTTAACCCACCTCACATCCAAGATATTAGGGGTGAAAAAAATGGTTTATTCAATTCTAGTGGCTTAATTGTAAAAGATCTTATTGAAATCAATAAATATATGAATGAGGACATTAACCTTGAAACTTATGTAGATCCCCTAGCTTATGATCAAAGATGGACCTTTGTGGACAATGTTTATTGGCGGACACCTCACACCACACTTGTTCTCCTTCATGATCATTCATGGAAGTTATCATTATGCTTCTAATTAAACTACTAAATGCCAATCCATTGCACACCCCAACCAACGTTCCAATCAATACCCTTGCCAAGCTACTTAAAACACCAACCTTAATAAACCAAAAAGCTCATAATCCAAACGATGGTGGATTTCGCAATGTTGGAAACACTAGAATTAAACATGTTTATTCTTTTGCACATAAAAGTGTGGCAAAAGCAACACAAAAGGGGAATCAGTTGATTGTTGATTCAATGGACAAGATGCATGAATCAAATAGTCCAACATGTTTATGGAAGAGAAGCATTGTAAAATCTAAAAGACAAATCTTTAATAAATAACTAGACTACTTTAAGAACAAGGATAAAGACATCAATAACATGCAATTGAATAAGGCCAAAGCAATCACTGGATTAACAAAAGTTATTGGCATGGTGTTTATTAAGGAAACAAGAAGTGGAGGTGCTACTAATTTTGACTTGCTAAGAAAAAATAAATCATGGATTCATTCCTATAAATGAAAATTTTGATGACACTGACTTGGGGAATCCAAAACTTAACAAAGGAAAATTCTATGGATTGTTTATTTTTCAACATCTATATTGAATTTGTTAACCATGTTCATTTGCACATTTACTTGCACACAATCATCTTCAATCATTGAATACAAAATTATGTCTGAAACCTAAGTAAATTATGTAAAAGAAAACAACAAATGAAAACATCCAATATGAAGGATACATTTAACTTTTGACTTTGTTAACAGCTTTTGAAAAAAAAATTTGAATATGTTGGAATAAAGCATTTTCCACAATAGAACAACCTCTTTTGTGTTTATTGTTGTATCAAATTTCTGAGACCAAATGTTGGCCTTCCTCTTTAAACAGGGTCATTATCGATGATATCAATGGATATCATTGATATCCCTTATCACCCAAAAGTTAAGGGGGAAATCTATTTTGAATACTTTTATCATGATCAAACAACCCATGCAATTGATCATTCTTGTCCAAAGAAGACCTACACAACACCTTCATATCATTAAAAAGGCCCATTAAAAGGTCAATAATTTTTTCATTATAGTCAACAACAACTTGTGCTACATAACCCCATGTTTTATGATAATAATAATTATGATGCAAAGCCACCTTGAGTCTTTGAAAATAGAAATGTGGGTTCCATCAACAGTCCCTTGCACACTTGGAAGACTGCACCATTGTTTGAATTCATCCATTACAAGAATCATGGCAAGACTTTGAAGCAAAGAAATCAAACCTTGATAAATAGAATTAACAATGTAAACAAAATCGTGCAAAATAAGAGAAATTGTAGACTTCCCATTGCGAAAAGTTCATAGCATGTCAAAAAAATTACTCCTTGAGTTAATTTATAAAGTGCACTAGAAACACAAATTTGAATAGGGATTGTTTTCCTGTATTTGGTATCTTGTTTATGGATGATGGGATGAAACTTTTGGGCAAACCCATCCTTGGGTGGTACCACTAGGAACCACCTCAAGGAATGGTTAAGGAACCAAAAACAACCAAATCATTTTTTTGGGCCCTTTTTGATAATGTATTCACAATTATAAATTTTTTTTTTCATGTTTATCAATTACATGCTTTAATATATGGCTTGAAGTTTATTTGGGAATTATAAAAATTGGAATTTTAAATATATATATGTTCCTAATTAAAATGGCCCCTTAAAAAATCAATAGCCTCAACTTTGAAAATTTATAACTAAATCATATTTAATCAATTAGTTTCCAAATAAAAACCTAAAAATAAAATGACTTCCAAATTACCTTAGGAAAAAATTCATTAAAATTTTCTAAAATCATTTTCCAATTTTGTGTTCATGATTAAAAAGTTTAAGGAAAACAATAGGCGCTATGTTCTTGAAACTTTTTTCTAAATGCAATGATTAAAACATCAAAATATACAATATTATTGATATTATAAAAATTTCAAAATATGTGGAACCTAATAATGATTTCACAAAACAACTTGATGAAAATGTTCATTTAAATGTTTTTTATGATTTTTCAAAATTTGATGGGTGTAGGAAATCAAGTTGTGATGTTCCTAGTGGTACCACCCAAGGATGGGCTTGCCTTTTTTCTACAATGTTAAACAAATTTTCTTTAGTCAGGTGAACATATTTGACCCATCAATCTTGATCATATTCTACCAACATAAATTGATAAATCCAAGTTGTAATGCAAGGCTTCACCTAATGACCCAAATCTTCAAACAATGTTCTCAAAGCACACATCATCATGTGTCCTTGAAATGCAGAAAGCAAGAAAACATACTTGGATTGCACCATTCCTTGTGGATGTGGGCGTTTGGTAAAGTTCACTTGAGAAAATGTTGAACTTACAAATTTAGATCCAATAAACAACTCGATCAAAAGCATAATCAAAGTCATGAAAAGCAAAAAGTCTTTGTGATTCATTTGTGTAAAAACACAAGCACAAACATTCAAAACAAATGCAAGAAATTTTTCAATCACACACAAAGAAAAGCAAAGAAAAAAAACAAACAAAAAACATACTTCAATTGGTTACAACTACAAAACACAATAGAGAAATGTGAAAATTTTCCCTTGTGTTAAAGCTTTGCAAAACAAACAAGAACATACAACAAAAAACCAAAGCACAAAAACCACCAAAGTGTTGATAACTAAGAAATCACATAACGCAAAAAACAAAAAAATGAAAACAATTGAATGAACAAAAGATATGAATGCAAAAAACTACCAAAGCGCAAATGGTCAAAAAATCACATAACATCAAAAGGAGCAGAATGCAAACAACATACAACATGAGATTTAAAACACCACAACACAAATAGATAGGTACTCAAAAAATTACAAAGCACAAATAACACAAAGTTGAAATAACTACAAGTTTGGGAGTGAAGAACAAAGAGAAAGGAAGGGGCGTGAAAGAAGAATAGAAATAATGAAAAGAATGGGAAATAAGAAAAGAGATGACAAGTAATCAATCTGGACACAAAAAAAAGATCAAAAAAGTTAGTTACCTTTTGCATGGTGGTTGTGAATTGTCATGATGAGAAAAAAAAGGTGCGTAGTGGTAATCATGAATGTTACACACAAAAGCACTTCATAATCTAAATGAAACAATGTTTCTAGAAGCATCTATAGCCATTACTTTTGCCAAAAGTCATAGCATCGTTAATGAAATGTTGACACCTATGGTGCTAATGTGCCTAAACAAAAAGGTGTTAACTCTAGGTGTGATGTGTATTCATCCCACTCCCCCCCCCCACCCATCCATATGAGCTCTACTTGGTGTCAATGCAAATCTTGCAACAAGATTATGCCTTGCCCAAAAACACACACACATACACAAAAGTCCATATCAATGTTTTTTTTTTTTTCCAAATTTGTGAATTAGGTCAGTTGGCACTCATGCCCAAGAGGACTTAGCCAAATTTGGCTAGAGGCTAGAAGGGCACATCATAAACTTTAGGATTTTTCCTATTATTTGGAGGCTCATTGGAAGCTATCCTCTAACTATGGTGAATTTAGATTTTTTTTCTTCATAATGTGATGACTTGGGTCTATTTTTTCCAAAAACATCCCTTTGTATTTTTTGCACTTGGCTTTTTTGTTTCTTGTCAAGTTGCCAAAATAATTCGAAAAAGGAACCTCTATTCCATATAGAAACCAATGTTTAATTTTCTTTCAAATTGGAGTCAAAATGGCAATCCTCCATAGAAAGATGTAGAAAAAACAAGAATCATTCCTAGGAATAATTAGCCAAATTTGGTTATAAACCAAATATGAAATACAAATCTTCAATCATCCTTTTATTTTTTGGCTATGCATTGAATACTAATGAGGAACAAGAGAACATACAATATTTTATTGTCCTTAGTAAGACAAGTGGTGCAAAAGTATCCTTATCACAAAATCATGTCTTTTATGTTTTAACATTATATTATAATGAGTGAATTTACTTGTCTAAAATGATTAAAGAGGTATTTTCCCCTATTTTAACCCCTCTCAAAGAAAAAGAGGCATGTTTTATTTGACTAGGTCAATCAAAACCTACCTTGATTAAAACTTGTATTATGTCACAAATGGATTGAGTCATGCATGCATGATGTCAATGTCTATTACGATGGGATTAATTTTAACTTCATTCCATGGGTGACATGGTTTGTTGAATACTAATCATTGAAAATTCTACTTATGTCTATATGTGCCAAGTGTAAGTGTGAAGGCACCCTAAGCTTGGAGATGTTTAGGCATGTAAGTAGATTGTAGATTGGTAATATAAGTAGGTCAGGGTTGTTATTAGGTAGGTTGTAGGATAATAATAGGTAGATTACCATGTTGGTTATTAGGTGGACTTAGGATGAAGGTACTTAGTTAGGTGCAACAACATATTTGCCATCTACTTATGTATATAATAGAACCTATTTACATGTTGCCTACCTTCATATCTACCTACCATGATTCAAGTTTATAAGTAGTTATGTGTTAACATAATATGTCACTTGAAATTATAAGGGATGAATCATAATAATGTTATAATGCATGAAATTCAAAATGAAATACATATTTATATTTTTTGCTATGATATTATTTGGCATGATGTGATATGGTAATTGAATGGCGAAGACCTTGGCTTGTCACCATAGAGGTGAGGAGTTACCTCTAGTGAAACCTTGTTCATGCCTAATTAAGGGAAATTGACATGCTTAGGCAAGGCATGTTTGTTTACGTGCTTAGAGGGCCTACATTTTGCATCTTTAAACAACCTTCATTGGTTAATTGTAATTTATTAGTAAATATTTTAAACTTAAAAATATGATTTATGATATTTATGAATCAACATCAATTAATAATTGGGCACATGTCCACATTAATAGGAGCCACATGAAGTATAACCAATCTTTGATTTTGAACATGTTTAATGTCAAAATTTATACTAATGCTACAAGTCTTTAATGTGTTTACATCACAAGGTTTTTAATATATTAAATCGAAACATGTGGTATGATTTGGATTGAATTTAATAAGGATAATACATTTAAAAATTTTCATTACACATTATAAATAATTTGTAAAAGTACTATAAAAATTTCTATGTTTGGGGACATGTTTTTAACATGATTATTAACAGGTAGAAAATCTATAGACTAGTTAGTTTCATAGGCCTCCTAATAACTAGTCATTACTAATGGTAGATTTATCGTCCCTTACCCAAGGGGTGAAGCTACTGGAATTAAGTATCTCATGTTAGTGAGTGATTGGGGGTAACCCACCCAATCATCTAGGAGCTTTTTAGGAAAGGATTAGAATAAGGACCCTATTTTCTAGGGGTTAATGTGGGCCTTGTGTGGTATGTGGGGAAGAAAGACTTGGGGGAGATTTGAGACTTTTGGATTGTGGTACATTGGGAATGTAAAATTCTCATGGAAAGGGATGTGTGGAATGGAGAAAGATGTATGTACCAATGTTGGGTGGTTCTCTAGGTTTTATGATAATTATAGGGTTTAGGTATGAGACTGTTTTGAAAGATCCGACCCAATTTTAATTTTAATTTTTTTTCATATTTTCAAGACTTGGGTAGGGTTTCAAAAATTTGCAAAAAACAATTTCACCCAAGTTTCAAAGCCTTGGTTATCAGATGTGTGATATTCGTCAATTTTCAACACCAATCTTCACATACTAGTTATTACAAAATTTATTATTTCAAAAAATAATTTTTAATGTTAAAAATAACAAAATTGACCAAAAAAAATTCAATATTTATATGTCCACTATTTCATCTTGTTCAAATAAACCTTCAAATTCTTCTAATTCCTCTTCAAAACCTAAATATGTTTGAATTAACTCTACTAAATTGGAAGGCAGTTTACATCCATCTTTTGGATCATGTGGCCAATTTCTACTCACAAAAATCAAAATTTCTTTGTTTTTTGATTGTAAACGACACTTCTTTAGGTTTGTAAGTATGCTCACTAAAGAAAAAATTATTTCAGTTTCAATTTATGACCCTATAATGCCTAAAATTTGATGAGACAAAAAACCAACTATATGAAACATGGCTTCATGTTTTCCCCACCATTGAAAATGACATTTGATGTCTTTGGGATCCACTTGGTAATGTCTAAAATTCAATAATTTCTTGGTGACAAGTTCTTTTAATGGCTCACTTGTGGATGCAATCTATTGAAAAATATCCAAACTAAAATCTTCATCATTTGTTTGATCTACACATTTAACAAATTTTGTCATTGGATGCAAATGATGATAACATTTCAAAAGCATATGATACAAAGTTCTCCTACAATATTCATCCACAATACTTACACCTTCCTCTCAGCCAACAAAAGAAGATACTAGACAAATGATTTTGAATATAGGGTCTAACATCAAAGACAACATGTTGTGAACTTTTCTTTCTTGAATTTTTTTTAAAAAAGAAAGCAAAGAATCCAAAACACCACAAACTTTTCTTCCGATGTTGGAAGTAAACAAAAATAATTCAAAAGTTAATCCCAAAATCATCATCAATCAAATTGACTAGAGCAAATGGGTTTATGATTTTTTCCCTAAATTTTAAACACGTAGTAATGGCAGACTACAATGTTTTAGAAAACAACCAAACGGTTTTTAAATTGGTTTAAAACACAAGTAGTCACAATAGCATATAAGGAATCCACAACTATGTTAGAGATGTGCCAAGTGAAAAAAAGAAGCATTCTTCCACTTATTTTGATAGTATTTGACCTACTATAATAAAGAATTGTAATGCTTCTTGAAACATAATGATTTTATTGGAAAATTTGCAAACAAATTTCAAATTCCAATGTTAAAAGATCTAATTAGAACAAATCAATAAGAAATAGAAAAGACAACAATTTTGGAAAAAAACTACAATAGATTAAATAATCACCTTGTCTTCGCTATAATATTTAATTTCTTGGAGGCAAGTTCAAATTTGAACAAGCCTTGTTCCATTCTTGTCTACCCTTTCCAAAAAAATTAGGCCAAGTTATACATTTTCACAAATCTAATTGGATAGATTCAATTGAAACAAACTTGAAATTCCTGCAAATTTTTTTGTGAGTAATAGCATATTGACAAGCTTTTGAAAAAGCATGGCCAAAACAAGAATCCTAAAAAATTTCATCTAAACCAAGGACTTCACATTTTACAACAAAATTTTAAACAATTGCCATAGTATTTCAATATGAACCCTCATCCTTAACATAGGAAATGATTTTGTTTCTTAACTCATATTGATCAAGAAATTTTGTCAAATTGTTGATTAATGTTTGCCCAATAGTTTATATTGCCGTGAATAAACCAATAGTTACTTGTTTGGGTTGCCAATTAGATCCCAAAAAGTTTATAACAAAAGCAAATATATCATGCACACCCTTTGGCATCCACAAGTCAAAGCTTGTTGTGGTAGAAATACAATTTGTAAATTTTGGCAAAACATATATTTGTTTCGTTTCTTCCACTAAGTTAAATAATATTTCCTGAAAATTTTGTTTTCTAGAAGGGAACATAATTATAGGAGACAAATGTAATATTAAACACTTAAACCATACACTTTCCACAAACTACAATGGTAAGTTATTTTTCACAATTAAAAGGCCAAGGTCTTACAAAAAGTCTTTTTGTTGCACATCATCATTTTTGAAAGGTTCTTTTATAGCAAAAAAATAGATATTGCACTTGTTGGAACATTGACCTTTCCTTTGCAAGTCATTTTTCAACATTTCCTATTATTTCATTATTAATTTCTTCTTATAGAATGATATGCATCTACATGTTTCATACAAGCATTTATACCATAAGTTTTATAATAAGTTATTAATCTTTTTCTTTCTTTAATTCTTGGATTATGAATATTTATAGCATTATCATAACATTAAATACATCTTATAACTTGATGGGATGCAGCTTCAATTTCTTCCCCATCATTCACACGATAAAATGCCCAACATAAAGAATTTATGCTAAGCCTTCTCCAAATTTTTCTTTGAACATGTAACATTTGCAAATTTTTCTTCAACTCTACTATTTTTTGTTTGCACATTTTCACTTTCTACTCTTTCCACATCTTCTTCAATGTACATTTCATTTTATTGGTTTGATTTTTTTCAATCAAAATTAAGTTTTCATTTTGATTTGATTCCCCCATTTTCTACTCAAATATTATTTACCTTGAAGGAAAAATTCAAAATAAGGATGTTTTTTGCCAAAATAAGATTCTATGAGCTATATGAAAATCAACTTAAACATTTACAAGCAAATGAAAAAAAAAATTAAAAAGAGATGCAATGTGCTAAAAAAATACACGTTGCAATTGTGCAAATGAAATGCAATGTGTAAAAGTGAGATGTAATGCGTATAATTAAATGTACAATGTCCAAATAATCCCTACATGTGCAACAAATAAAAACATTGTCAACCACCATTTCCCAAAAACATGGATAATTCTCACCTTCCAAGTCTAACCTGCATAACTCAAATTTGGACAACTTCTCCACAACTATAAAAAAGTAAAGGGGGGTGGGGGGAGTACCAATTTGAAATAAGAGGAATTAGAGTAGCATGTCGAACAAAAGGAACGATGAGAAGCAAAATCATGTGCATAGTAAAAAGGCACCTAAATAAGAAGTTGAATAAAAGGAGTGAAGTAGCAAGTCAAGCAAGAGGTTGAACAAGAGGAATGGAGTAGTAGGTCAAGCAAAAGGAGTGGAACAACACATCAAACAAAAGGAGTGGAACAACATGTCGAACAATTAAAGGAGTTGGGCAACATGTCAAGCAAGAGGAGTAGAACAACAAGTTAAGAAGAGGGGTGGACCGACACATTGAATAAAATGAGCTGAGCACTAGGTCAAACAAGAAGAGCAAAATAATAGGTCAAGTAAGAGGAGTAAAGCAACAAGTCGAATAAAAGAAGTGAAACAACACGTCAAGCAAGAGGAACAAAACACCAAGTCAAGCAAGAAAAGTAAAGCACTAGGTCAAACAAAAGGAGCAAAACAAGTTGAGAAGGAAGAGCAAAACATCATGTTGAACAAAAAGAACAAAATAACAATTTCGGGCAAAAGGATCGCAGAGTATTAAACAAGTGTCTTAAAAGCGATTTGCTCACTATGTGTGAGTTATTTTTAGTTTCTTGTCTTTTCTTTGTTTCTTGTTTAATTTAATTTGCTTGATAATTAGTTTGTTTAGTAATGTGCTTTATATTAAACAACAAGTGGTGTTGCTTACTTGCTAAACCCTAAACCTAATTAAGCCCTAAACTAACTATTGACTAAACACTAACTAAATGAGTAAACCTTACTGACTATTAACACCACAATTAATATTGAACCTTGAAACCCTGACCTTGATTCTTTTTAATACCCTATCAAGGTTTAAATAAAATTAAAATATACATTTGATCATGGTTTCATAGGCCCGATTCTCACATTATATAAAACCTTGTGGCCATGTTTCATAAAGGGCATCACTCAATGTGATACCTCAAAGGATTCAAACTAAGAATTGGCTTGAAACCTTGTTCAGTTCTCACATTTTTTTGATACTCGCCCAACACTAAATGTACTTTGTGTGTGATTTTAATGGAAGATGATTGAAGGATTCAAGTCTCTTGTGTTGTATTGCTATTATATTAAGGGTGGAAGGTAGAGTAGTTGATATTATACAAGTAAAATGCTTCCTTGAAATAATAGTTTCTTGAATTTTTTCTAGGATAAAGAATAATGAGGCTTCCCACTTGGTAGCCTTTTTAGCACTATGATATTAGTTGCCATAGGAAAGTAATAGCCATTCCTTAATGGTGGAAAAGAAGGGGGAAAGATTAACAAACAACTATTTGCAAACTAAAAGGTGTAGCAGCAGGTGGTAGGCACAAGCTATCAGGGAAGGCAGTTAGTTGTAAGTGATAGAAAGCAGAAGAGGGAATTTTCGAAGTGTTACAAGTGGTAAGCATAACCACAAAAGGATCTACAGGTGTGGGAGATGAAGGATAGTAGTAGTAGAAGGTATGTAGATCCCTTATACAACATCCATGGGTGTTGAAAACACTACATAACTAGGGAGAGTAGTTATTTTGAGTTTTGACCATTTTTCATGTTTTCCCTCTCTATTTTTTCCCTTTTACCCCTTGGTTTAAAGTACTTATAAAAGGATAGGTTTGGTTTTAAATGGTAAACCTTTACCTACTTCATTTTTCTTTGTATGATTTCCTACTCATTATTTGAGTAGTTGTAGTAAAGTAAGCTAGAGAGGGTAATTTTTTTTTGTGGAATATTAAAGTTTTGACCTTGCCCCTTAGTCTTACCCCCTAGAGAATGGTAATGATCGAGGGCTAGAATTTTACCCCTTAACAATGACATCTTTAACATATCAATATAGTGCAAAATCTTTTTAGGGTTAAAATGTTTTTTTAATGATTTTTTCAACTTACTTGAAATAAAATGTTTTCAACAAATTCCAAGAAAAACAATCATTTAAACATTGCAAGGTTAACTCACGTTGGTTTGGATGCACCCAATTGCTAGTTTTTAATCAAAACAAACACATTACATTAATTGGTAATTGTTAGTTTTTAGTCAAAATAGACTAGTCGTATCAACTAACATTATTATTATTTTCATTCAAAACAGACATAACGTGTGTCCGCATAATTAGTAATTCAATCATGACCCATATAATCAAATTGTTAAAAAGTGTTGTCTAAAAAAATTGGTCTCTTTTTATTATATAATCATCTTTTCTAGATGGTTTTTTTTGGCTAAAATCCAATTAAAACAAGATAACGTAAAATAATTTTTTTAATATTGTGCATAATTGACAAAATTGTTCACAATGCAAAATTGGCATTTTGGTAAAGCTATTGATAAGTATTTAATGTCCTTCATGCCTTATTCCTTACCCAATTATCAATGTCAAAGCATTATGTTGCAGGCAAAACCTTTTGCCTTGTCCTACACCCCTTATTTTGTGAATGTCTTCTAGTAATGAGCTTTAACCTACATAATGAATTTTTTGTCATTTCATAACAATTTTTTTCTCATTCATGAAAATTTGTCAATTTTGTTAAATTAATTTAAACATTTCAATAATGAAATGATGGTGGAGGTTTTTATAACTAAATGAGGGGAAAAATCATCAAATTTTTTTTAAAATTTTGTTTTTAATGCATAACCAAAAATATAAAATGATGTTCCTTGTATTTTCATGGGATAGTTGTAATTTAGTTGTTTTGGAGCCCTAGTTGCAAGACAATCACTACTACATATTGTGCCCTTTTGCGAAGGGCCAAACAAAAAATCTGAAGGTTTTGCGAAAGAAAAACAAAAAACCTGAAGGGTTTGCGAAGGAAAAAAAATCTGCCAAATTTGCGATGCAGAACGCATCGCAACTTGTGGCGCACCACTCATCACAAATTTAGAATGAACCTTTAATCATCGCAGAACTTTTGCGAGATACACA
>Ga0209208_10006040_pt1 | contig 16764 bp, 9 predicted proteins | sample S1TSphfallax_3_FD_187694 | JGI IMG/M metagenome (GOLD analysis project Ga0209208, IMG submission 187694) | Host-associated microbial communities from peat moss isolated from Minnesota, USA - S1T2_Fd - Sphagnum fallax MG (SPAdes) (version 2) | ecosystem: Host-associated > Plants > Peat moss >...
TCCAGTTTTCACAAGCTGCTTGAGGCCAAACTCATAGTCCTCTGCAGCACCCTGTGCTGACAGTGTGTCATTAATTGCATACACCTTTTCTGATGGGATTGGTACCTGCAGCAAGAGTAATACAATCAAGATAGTCAGTTACTGATGTCTCTCTCAGGACATAATCCCTCATGAAACAACAGATAATGAGCTCACATGAATCATTGCAGGTTCAAAAAGATGACAATGTGAGTCCCAGATATCAGCATCAACACAGGTGGTCATGCTTCTTATTGTCCATACAATCTCCCCACCTTTGATCTATGCACCAAGAGACAGTAACCTAGATTTCCAGTTAGGATATGTTATACTACCATCATGGCCTCCTTGAACACAAATGGCAGCACACATCACAGTCCAGCTAGATTGGTTGCCACAAGCTCCAAATAGAAGCTAATTACTCTACTAATCTTCAGACTGTCTTTCAGATGCTAAAACCATGGACAATCCCAACTCCCCAGCATGCACAAAATACATCAACTATTTTTCTTGTTCCTAACAGATCAACTGACTACTCCAGGATGTTCATCACCAAGATACACTCAACTACACAAAACTTCTGAATTACATATCTTCTCCAGTAGATTTCAAACTCTCAAAAGTCACTGATTCTTCATGCATTCTGAGAAGAGTACATGGTTCCAATCATGAGGCTTGCCTCATCTTTTGGCACCTAAGACTGAGCTTGCCAGGTAGCTCAGCCATGACTAAGATTAGCGTTTTAAGGATGTGACTTGCAAGACTTGGGATTTAATCAAACACCAAGAACAAAGTGCTTATTTTTACCTTGGACAAAAACCCATCATAGGCAAGCTTGTAATTGCTATCAGGATGGTCCTTCTTCACAACCCGTTCATCAACCCAGAAGACATGCCAATTGCCCCAGTCTACTGTATGCAAATATGGTGGCTCACATAGCTTCCTGCAAGCAAGCAAAAAAGCACAATGATTCCAAAGACCCAAGGGAGACCTCCTAAAATCAAAGGTGCAGCAGCAGCATCAGATGCAAAGGGATTCATTCTGAAACTGGAAGGGACGACAGCACTGGGAAGTTGTTAAGAAGAGATGGTTTACCCAAGGGTTTTGATGAGGGAGCCACCAGACAACACAACAGTGAAAGCGCCTCTGTCCTTCACAGCAGAAGCCGACAACTGAGCCACATGCTCCGCCAAGCTGTTGCTAAGCTCCTCCACGTTCTCATATACCTGCAAATGCAAATCCTTATCCAACTTACCAAAACTTGCCATTCCTACTACAGCTCCTGAAGAAGAAGCGGCTCCCCCGGGAATTACCAAACTCCCAAATCTCGGCGACCTAATACAAGTGCTACTCTTCCAGGCCTCACCAACAACACCCGAATGAAAGCTGGGTTTTGTAACAACACGAACACAGGAGACTCCGGATCCCTTTAAGGATTTGCAAACATCAACACCACCAACACCCAAATGGGTTGTGGGTTTGGACACACAAATTACTCGGCTTGACTGTTGTAATACAGATCCTGATGTTACTTGTAAATGGGTCGTGAGCAATGCTCTGGTAACAGAAGAACATAGCATCCTTTCTGCTGGGTCACAAGAAGAAACAAAACCAATGTTCGTTTTTGCCTTTTTCCAATTCTCAATTACAAAAGACAAATAACATGCAAGCAAGCAAGCAAGCAATCAAGCAACGTAAGCAAAAACCCCAGGAGCAAAATCTCTGTCCCCACCACACTCGCACACTGGCCAGTACAAGTCTAGAACGTGTCCATCTTCCCACTGCGATGGACGCACAAGTGCCGAAATTTTACTGCAATGAAACTGCGATTGCAACTTCGACACTACGACTGTCTCCATCACTCTGACGAAGAAGCTAGGGTTTGGGAGGAGAGGTAGTAGGGGGGGGTTGGGTATCAGCATTGGGTTAGGTTATTAGAATATGCTATAGACACTCTCCGGTTATCATCCCGGGCATATCCCCACTTGCCAGGAGGGGGTGAAGACAAACCTTTAAAATCAGTGTTGGTATAGAACCTTGGTTCCCAATTTTATTTTATTTTAATTTTTCAAATAACGGCCTTTTTTGGCTGCTGGTTCTTTCATGAAAACTGCCGATTTTTGGGTGTTCCTGGAAACAATTGGAATCAATGGTTCTTTTCTTCTGAATTTTTTAAAGAACCAGAACGGTTATTTAAAACATCATATAACCATACAACACTGCTAGGTATATACCCTTACTTTGCCTATATACCCAGAGGGTAAATTTAAACAAGGTATCCTTAGAGTAATTTTAGAGTAATTTCACCCTTATAGAATTTTTTGGGTAAATTTACGAAATCAAAGAGTAAAACTCAATAAGGTTATGTTACTATACCCTACCCTACCCTAACATAGGCCAGAGTGAAAAAAAATGTCTTATCCTTATAGGTTTTTTTTTAATCTTGGGGATTGAGTTTTGGGCCTATCAATTAAAAAAATTGAAAGGTAAAAAAAAAAGGTTTCGTATCCCCTAAAACACTTTTAGGGTTGATAGGTAATTCTCTTTGTATTTTGCAAGGTTACACTTGGGCTCCACAAAGAGATGAGTTGATTTTGTAAAAATTTACATTCCAATTGAATGATTTAATATTGAATGAATGCAACTTGAATTAAATTCAACTCACTTGAATTTGATTTGAATTTAAGTTTTTAAGTTTAATTTAAATATTTTGAATGAAATTCATATTCAATTGAATTGAATTAAACTAAACATAATACTCTTCTCCTTTGAATTCAACATGGTTAATTATCTCATTGAAATTTTAGTTGAATTGAATTTGATTCAATTCAATACAAAACAGTTGGATTCAATTGAAAGCAAATTCAATTCAATTTGGTTTCATTTGAATTCTTTTAATAATTGTTTTGAGTTGAATTCAACCAAATTATGAAATTTCAATTGTGAGAAGACACATGTATTTTCATATCCATGTAAACTGGGTTGGTGAAAGGAGTAAAATAGTTAAATAATTATAACATGTTTTCATAATTGTCACATGGAGTTGATGAAGTTGATGAAAGAAATGAACTTTTTAGGCAACTATGAAATGTTTTCATAATTAATAAGTGAACAACCTTCAAAATTGTCATTATGATGATCACTAATGAATCCCATAAATGTTCATCTAAACTGATTCTGATTACCATCATCACTAAAATTTCCTTGTATTTTGTAGAGGAAAATTTGCATGGTTGATAATGTGCCCTCCACTTATACTAGAATCTTTTTGCTGGTGATGATTTACATCATGATTGACATGTAATAGAATTTGAGGAAGGTATAAAAAGCCTCCATAAATCATTGTTTGCCCAATATGACATTGATCAAGATGATGAGTGTGTTTAATAACTGTGAAATACTGAGCACACTAAAATGGCCACAATAAGCAAACCCATAGGCAGTAAGAACAAGCATTAACAAGCAAAACCATAAGCCACTAGCTTGACTATTAGCAAGTTCAGATTTATATACACATGCAGGTTCTCAAAGCAAACAGAAAACACTACATGAGTGAGAAGAAGTAAACCCCAAAGTTAAATAGGATTCTGAATCAAATTGTGACTATTCAAGAGATCATCCGATGAGCAAATCTGTGCCACAAGCAAGCATCCCAATCCAAGGATGGCTTCTGTTTGGCAAACTGATGGTCTCGGATTCAAATAGATAATATGGCATGAGGATGAAATTTATACCAAGGGTCCACAAATTGGTCATTTCCAAGCTTGCTTCTCCTTGATTATTACTTCACCAATGTTTGTACCAGCGTGACAATTTCACCCTCCATTTGCAGGATTGGAATTGTGCTGAAGAATTTCAGCTACCCAATTGAAGTGACAGTACTCCTGTCCCCTTCAGAAACATACACCTAAGCTGAGATTGCAGAGAGAACTCCACAACATAACTTTGAAGCAACGAACTGTTGTGTCAGTTCCACCAAAAATGAAACTAACATGACAAGAATCAGTGGTCATAACCTTATGAGTGTCACTAAAAAATAACAAACACTGTCCCTTCAGTAACACTCTAGTATTTGTGATTCTGTTTACCAATTGGTAGCGTGACACTCAGTTTAGCTATCTAGAAAAAGTGTATAGCTTACCTTGGCAGAGGTGCTTGCTGACATTACAGCCTAATCTCATTACTTGTATGGGGAAAGAATCTTGACAGATGAGAGATGCACCATCTGTTTTCTAAATGGCTGCTGCTGCTGTTGAACCTACAAAAAGTTAGTCCAAACACTAGGGTCTCCCATGAAGGAGTAATCCTGCTGCCTTTGCTGCCTCAAGTTCTTCTCTAGAAGATGGCCGATCTGCTTGTTCCTGCCACATCAGACACACAGGAACTCTATAAGCGATACTTCTAAGCCAATATAGCTCAACAATCAAGGTGTTCTCCCTGGATCACTTCTCAAACATGGAAACCTGTCTATGAGACTGCAGAGAAAACTCCACAGTACTACTTTGAAGGACACCTTTGTGTCAGGTCCAACAAAAGCAAATACTAACACAACAAGAATGGGTGCATTCATAACCTTTAGTCCCAGTCAAAAGTATCAGACCATCATCACCTTCACCATGAATAGCAGTGACTAGCTGCAATGACTCCTTACTGACAGATTTCATGAGCTCCTTACAGTGAGTCTAAATAAGTATATAACAATCTGCCAAAAATTTCAGGCAGAAAATTATATAAAAACCATCCTGAGTTTCTATTGTATTTCTTGAGGCAATGCAATTCAGTCATCATCTTTGCACTCAAGAGACATATGCAAACCAGGCAAAGCTCTAATGGAGTTGGAAAGGCAGATGTGAGTCAGTACCTGCAACCGATGGAGCACATACATGAGAAAAATATGTATGAAAACCTGTGCAGCCAAAACTGTGATGTCAAAACTGACATAAATTACACCACACCAAATCTTGTTTTCCTTGTCCCTATTTCCTGCCTAATACCAAGTTGACATGTGCTCTTCAAACATGAAATGAATGCAATGGACTCTAGTGGGGTTTAAGTTTTTCTCTGGAGGGATACCTTAATGAGAATGATCAGCAGCCTAAAAAAAGAAAGACACTTCATTTGCCAACTAATCTTTGACTGAGTGGCTCTTCACCATGAAGGGCTGCTGCCTGCCTCCTTTCAGAGGCGGCCGCTTACAAACTGCTATAACAGGGTCAGCACAGTTGCCCAACTGTCCCCAAGGTTTGACCACCAGGTATCCAAATGGTGGACAAATTACACAGGAGACCCTACTATAGTGGGGTTGGCTATGCTATGTAACATCTAGCAGGCATAGTGGTGAATTGAACCCACTATGACTTGCAAGATGGCCATGAAGCCCACCACTTGGGATATTAGCTTGATGCCAACCAGCAGCCTAATATTGACCTTGTTCAGATGGATAAGCTACAGTGTGTGACAAGCACTGCTCACAGGAGATGAACAAACCAGGTATAGGACAGCAATAAGTCGTGCCAATGGTCTTCGCCACAAGAATCTGCCTGCCGTCACAGCTGAAGAGTCCAAGAACTTGGCAGCTCTCTGAATCAGCAAGTATACAGAAAAATCAAAGATTGCCTATGCCCACCAAGCTACTGACACCAAAAGATGGATTTTCATGGAAACAAGCAATCAGAAACCACAATCAATACCTACCCTGTTTCACACACTGCAATAGTCCGCCATAGTTAAGGATTGCATAGACTTACCTGAACACTGGGCCCCACAGGTCCTAGTCGCCGTTGGTGAAGCCCCAGATATCTGCAGTAACAGGATGGAAAACAATTGGATTTCTAACTGCAGGAAAAATGAGGGGCATCTAAGGCAACAATCTAGAAAATGAATTTCCTATTGCTGGAAGGCAAGAAAGTTGCCTCCAGATGCAAAACTTTCTCAATCCATGTCAGAGCACCTATGTTTTAGTCCAAGAACTGGCTAGGAATGAGGTATACACAGGTTTCTCAACTTGCAACTTCACAGATCATGGGATTCAATGTGCATACTCAAAGGATTTCAACTCGTTTTCATCTTCAAAGGATGACATGTTACGCACATTCCGTTGCCTCTCAGCCTCAGCCTGCACCTTGAAGAAGACCATTATCCAAAACAATTTTCAGTTCTTTTGTTGCATGGATAGAAAACAAGATGCAATTGTGGTCTTAGCATATAGGAGCAAAATTACCAACACCACAGTACTGCTTCAGACAAGCACCAATCCAGATGTAAATGAGTGACACTATCTCAAACAACCATGAAGGTTAACAGTAAACTTCTAGAATCACATTGTTTACTTGCAAAATAGAAAGATGAGTCACCTTTGCTTGGAGGCGACGGGCCTGCTCTAGCTGCAACATTGCTGCTGCTTTCTCACTTGACATTACTTCAAGCTGTGTCTGCTTGGTATACTGCCGCCACCACAACACAACACAACACAACATGACTTTCTCAAATTGCATTTGAAAACTGTGCAATCTTCAGTTGTGCAGTGAACTATGCCCCCTCAATTCACAGTCTTCAAGCAGGTCAGATGAAGATCTTTTACCAGGAGCTCAGTTAGTTCCCGAAATCGCTTTTCCAGTTCAGATTGTGCCTGGACAGGGCCCACAGGTTCAATTCAGCCTTAAAAATTCCTGAAAAGACTACTACCACACGCAGATACCATGTAGTGATGCTAGAGGGCCAGCTAAAATCATAAAATATCTCCACAATAATCACAAAGAGCAACAGTAACATGGATATCTGTAGCCAAACATTGTAAACTCCAGCAAGTCATACAAAGGCAAACTGTAGAGAAGGATGTTCTGACTTGACACCTGCAGGGATCCAAGATCTGCCTCTCGCTTCACACTGGCCAATTCAACCCTCAGTTTTTGCATTTCTGCCTGCTCATCCCACGATCCCCCAATTCTCTTAGCAGAAGTACATGAGTCAAATGTTGAGATGCCCATCCCACTTTTCAATTGGACTGCAGAAGATACAGATAGGCAAGTGGTTCCATATGATGCAATTGACTTCCACATGAGCTAACACAGGTTCACAATTCATTTGCATCGATGTTGTCAAACCAGCTCCTGCAGGAACCTAAACTAGCAACTTGCCTCCATGGCAGAGAGCTTGGAATCAGCTTCCCGCTGCAACTGACGTGCACGTTCTGCCTCTTCTCGCCAAACCTACAAGACAGTGCAAGGAGGTATGTTATACATTATCTATGTATTTTATAAATCTAGCTAATGTGAAGGAACAATTTTCTCAAACTCTACTTGGCCATATTCTTGGAAATCTCAGTTCAGAGGGACAAGAGACCAGCCACAAGAGAATGAAATCATCAGAATGAAAGCCATTTTATTATTCATTGATCTCCTCCCACAAGTTCTTCAGCAAAAAAATAATAATAATTAATTTTTTGGTTTACATTGGTTGCACTTGCATGAGTTCAGGAAATTCCAAAAACATTGAAGTAATTTCCATGGATCCTGATCATTACAGTAAGCAGCAGACCCAAGAAAATTGCCCTTCACAAAATCAGAACAGATAAAACATGACCCAACTGCATTTTCTCATAAACTTGTACCTGAGCAGTCTGGACAGCTTCTTCATTAGGCCGCTTTTGCTCACGTCGTTGGCGTGCCTGAGACTCCTGCAATTCCTGGTTCAATGTAGCACACTCCACCTACAAAGCCCACAATGTTAGTTTTCTGTATGTTTTGTCCCATTGCTACTCAAAATAGTGTTCACAGTCAGGTTGAAAGGATTGCAAGTTGGCAACAACACAAGTACAACTGGCATACCAGTAACACTGCTACAAACACACAATGAGCAGCTTAAAAGAGTTTACAGGACACAGTCCATCAAGCATTGCATGTCCTGTCTAAGTCCTGTGTAGGTTCTTGAGACCAAGAAACTGTCCTAACAGAATCAACAGTCTCACCTCAAGCATGGCTAACTTGTGCTCCATGTCTGTTACTCTCTGGTTGCGCTCATCCACTATTTTCTGCAATCAACCAAAGACGTGATCACTTTCAGATCATGATACAAGCAGCTCATTTAGATCACCTGAAACTGTGAGCACTTGCATTGCTGATCCAGTGTGTTCAGACACTGGATACATATTGGATAAGGTCACTTATGGATATCAGCAACTAGAAATATCCTTTAGCTAACAATGACCCAAACAAGTATAGCAAGGTTTTAAAGCATCCCATCAAATTCAATTTGTAAAGAAAATGCAGTGCCAATGGCTCATGAGGATACCTGCATGCGCATCAATGCACTATTGCTTTCTGCCATACGCTGCTCAAGCTCTGTTTCCCTTTCAACAGCTGCCTGCAAATTGGAGACAGTTGTGACTGGATTTTCAACACGCCCGAATCAAAAATGAACAGATAAACAAAACTGATAAGGTATATTAGGCACAGACAACAAGCTTCAACAAAGTAGCAAAGAAGCTATCAGAAGCCTTTGACTACCAGCAAGAGAAACTTCCAAAGGTAAATAAATGCAATGTTACATGGCGGGTGGCACTGTGAGCCATGCGCTCCTCCTCCACCCTATGTTCTGCTGATGCCAACTCATTACGCAGTGCCTGTCACAAAATGCCCCTCAAATCTAACATGAGTAGCAGCATTGACCATTGAGCATGATTTCTATGGGAGGATTCTGTTCGCCTTTGCAATTATTAACATCATGAGATTTTCCAGGTGCAAAGGCAGGAAGTATACCTGGATCATCCTAGTCTCTGTCATGTCTCGGTTTTTGCTCATGGCCTCAACAGTTGTCTGCAAAAGGTCCCCTTTTTCATTAACTAGAAAAAACTTGAAGGAATTGCAGGGAAGTGACAATGCACTGACTTTTTTGAAAGATTCTATATGGAACCCAATGAGGCAACACTGAATAACTGCAAGAAGGGAGACAATAGCACTCTTGATATGATATGACAAGCAGGATGCAATATGGGGATGGACATCAAAGCCCAACCTGCAAGGCTGCCAGCTTGCCTTCTGCCATAGAAGCTTGCCTCTTAAAACTCTCAACAGAACTGGACAGGCTATCGATTTCAGCATTCTTTGAGGCCAGAGCTGCTACCATCCCAGCCTCTACTGCTGCAGCTGATTCTTTCGCTGCTGCTAATTCTTGCTGTAGTTGCCGCATCCTGGCATCAAAGGATTTCCTTTCTTCCCTCTGGTTTCCCGATCAGAAAAAGAAAAGCATTAACCACAACAGATAAATTCCAATAGGTTGATACAACTAAAGACTGCTCCACTTGGAGACATATCTGAGACACCTCACCATTGAGTATTCTATGTTAGCCTTATTTACAGAGTACCCTCCAGGGTACAGCACCTGTAAGACACTGCTTGCAGTTACTGAAGCAAAGACTGACATATAACAGATTTGCAAAAGATTTAATGCAAATGTTCACATTCAACATTCACCGGGTTCAACACTTGTATAGATTGCCTTTGACTTTGCAAAGAAGATGATCTGTAATATGACACTTCTATTGCATGTACCCAACCATCCCAAAAAATCACGTAAGAAGGGAGCATTCAAACAGTTTCACCTCAAATTGCAACAGCTCTTCCAGTTGCAGATTTTCAGACTTGTACTCCTGTAGCCGTGAGGAAAGGCCAGCACAAACCTGCATCCAGGCCAAATCTTTTTGTATTAATGAGCAGATCCATAAAATGGGTCTTTTTCTACGGGTGACAAAGCAAGTATTCAGAAACCAGAAACAAACCACATATAAATGAAGCCAGTAGAGCAACAGATAGTTCCACTTCCACTTCTATAAACATTTGGGCTCTGCACTGCTTCACACTACCAGTGACGATGATTAAATTATTTTGTGGGGACATAACAATTTTGTTCTAATCAATTTTGTCTTTCAAAAAAATATACCATTTCCACTTCTATAAACATTCTTTCCCCTTCTGAGATGCAATGCTCAAATAATGTGAACTGCTTGGTTTTGCTAGAAGAAAAAATTGTTCATTAATAGTGGATTAGAACATAGCCATACCCTTGCTAATCTGGCCTCCTTGGATGGACCTGAGGAGACTGCCACTGTCAACAACCCACGTGCCTGCACATTTGCTTATGCAAACAGAGTTAAGTGGTTCTACAACAACAAATATCAAGGAAAGTCTTCTATTCAACTACTGGTGTGTGTCAGCTGAGAATTCACAAGCCATGAAGAGTCACACAACATCAACCTCATAGAGCAGAACTTCACACAGCATGCAGGCTACTCATTCTCCATTCCTAGACAACTCAGAAATCACTCAATGGGCCAGCATATAGCCCACTACAAGTAATTCATAAAGGGAGAATTGCAGTCTCTTAATTTTGAAGATTTGCCCATTTCAATTGGTTTAGGTTTTGATTATGTTTTTCAGAAACCTGTGTTGACAGGTTGGCCAGAAAAGCCAAAGGATCAATTCCATCAAAAACACATAACTTGAAATGGAACTGGCCAATAGCATCTGTTAAGGAAAATGGACATACATACAGAAGGTTGTGTGTTTGAACTACCTCATTGAGCTGATCCTCCACTTTTGGCATCTCCAAAGGCATCTTTTCATCCACCGGGGAAGGCAGTTGCTGCTGCTCCAAAACTTTAACAGTTGCCACTGTGCTCTTCTCAGTTTCAGCACCATGTGAGTCCACATTTGGCCCAACTGGCACAACTGGTTTTTCAACATGAGGTATCTCAACTGTCAACAAATCCACCACAACAGTGCCATTTTCTTCTGCCCGAAACTTACACTCAACAGATTCCACTCTTTCATCAGTAATCACCTGGTCAGACAGCAAGTCCACTGAAGATTGCTTTGTGTCATTTTCATCATGCGAGCTACCACAACTTTCAGCCAACTCTCCTTCAGAGCTTGGTGACTGGTGCTTGCTGTCTACTTCATGTGGTGAAAGAGAGATATACTTCAAAGAAGCATCTCCATCAGCAGCTGCAGAAACCTCTGCACCTTGCAATATGTGGGCCTCTCTTTCTCTATCACTGCCAGGTGTAGCCATCTGCTTTTCTGTCTCTTCAGTTTCTGCATTTGCAACGAATTCCAGACTCTCCACTGCCTGAGGCACCAAATCTTTGACATCATCACCACTAGCAGTTCTTCCCTCCAGAGAGCTATTTCTGACATCTGCCCTGTCAAGAGCGCTGAGAAGATTGCTGTGATGATCACTCTGTGACAAGCCCCCACTTGCCCCATTCTCTTGAAAAGGGCTGGCTTTGGAGGGAGTAGTGGGCACTGAAGATTGGCTTACTCTGCGCACAAAACCCTGCAGACAAAAATGATCACCCTTAACATGGCAGAACTTATCACAGGTTGATGCAAAAGCAACATCAAACCAACCTTGACTGACATGAGCACACAATCTCAGTTGGTCAATGATTACAATGCTGTGTCTAATTAGGAAACAGCGCTAGCAAGTCAATTCCTCTGAACAACAAGAAGCTGAGGTTAAAAAAATCACACCGTATCCACCGAACCAGTAGATGACAATCTGCTGAGTGTGCCTTGCTCTGGACCTTCTCGAGCCAGTTGCCAATACACAATAAGAGAATATCCATCAGAAGTGTAGAGGCAAAAAAACGAGTCACAAAAGAATCAAGGACAGAAAGTTGCAGATGAGCAGTAGTATGCTAGCAATAAGAACTTTGTAACATTATGTCCATCCAAAATCATGAAGAAGATAACTAAGATGAATAACAAAGAACCACCTCAACAGAAGCTGGCAAGAATAAAAACCTGTATTTTGAGGCAAGAATGGCAGTTCCTCAGGAAGCCGAATGACAGCTTGCTTGGCCTTGCGGTCTACCACCTCAAACAGCTCTACATGTCCAAGACAACCATACCCTGTCAGATCAGGCTTTTGACAATCACCATTGCCCTGGGCATGATGAGACCAGCACTGAGAAGAAGATGCTCAGAATAGTTAAAATCACACAGCATTTTGTGGAGTGGCTTTTAGCAAAAAGAGGTTTAGTTCACTTTCAATCCCCCCAATCCAAATCCTGCCTGTTAAACCCTGAATGGAATTGTTTATCCTCCAAGGCTTAGATTCACACATTCATGATGCCAAAAGGCATGTAACCTCAAAAGATTGACTCGTTAGTGTTCAATAATTCATACTGCCGTTACAGATTCTAAGCATGAAATTGCTGCAATGTTGTACACACTGCAATAATTCTGCCAACACTTACTTCTTCATCCTTTTGACCTAAAACTCTTTGTAAACCCTAGAAATAGACTTGCTGCACCACATGAAGCCCTTGCAAGCAGCAACCTCTTTTTTTCCATCTAAAAAACAAGCACAATTATCTTAGTGCACATCTTGATCTCTTCAGCTCTGCATGGCACATATGCATTTGGGAAGGAACACAGGAAAAAAATGAATTCAGCTCAAAGTCAACTCCCGATTTCCTTAAAGCCTCATATTCATTGTCCAATTATCCCTAACGCTAATGTTCCAAAGACAAAATCTTCTTCCAGTGCTTTTTCCCAAAATGCAAAAGTCTCATCTCCTTCCTGTCTGGCTCCAGCAACGGAACCAAACAGCTACTACTAAATCCGATCATATCCAGCTTCACCTTCTGCGACACAGAATGAATATCCTCATACATTGTACTTGTATTCTCCACAATTTGAGCAGCCAGTGAAGGAAAAACGATCTCCGTCTTTCTCCCGAGCATATGTCGGTTTCCAGATCTAACGAATCTCAAAACCTCCTCCAAGAATAACAGTCTCAGAAGTTGCCAAAAGAGCAGAGAGCCGGAATTTGAGGGAAAAGAAAGACCAAAGACAACAGAAACCCTAGGAGGAGGACTGAGGTCCTCGCGAATCAAGTTCAAGTACATTGTGCTGTCGAAGAACTCGCACCAAATGAAGCGATGCTTGGCTTAAAAGAAAGAGCAGAGAAAGGAGAAATAAGCGAATACGAAACTCACCTTCTGCAGCACGCAGCCATGAAGCCATTGCTCCTTGGATCCAGCTCTTCTACTTGCGCCTTTTGCTCGCTCAAGCGCTCCCTCGCACTCCAAAAAACACTGCAAATCGCGCGCACGTCTTCCAAAGGCTTTCTCTGTCTCTTCAGCGCTGTGACCCAGCGTTTTCTTTACTGGCGAAATCTCGCCAAAAAGCCAAATTAAAAATTAAAAATTCGAAAAAGAAGTGATTTTGAAGGTTTTCAGTCAGTGTTTTTTATATTTTCCAAATGTGTGAAGTAGGTGGGTTGGCGATCGTGCACAAGACTACTTAGCCAAATTTTGGCTAGGGGTCAGAGGGGGGAGTAGAAAATTTTCGGTAGAAAAATGCAACAAAGACAACTAAATTTTAGCAAACTCAGAATTGCACAAAAAAAAATGATTGGAATTTAAACTTTCTATAAAATTCAATTTTAAAAAGTTACAAAGTTGCAATTTGACAAGTTCAATTTCCAACTACCCACAACACAAAGACAACTAAGTTTTAGCAAATTGAGAATTGCAAAAAAATTAAAAAATGATTGCAATTTAAACTTTCTAGAATCCAATTTTTAAAAGTTAAAGTTATAAAGTTGCAATTTTTACAAGTTCAATTTGCCACACTGATATGTAAGTACACTATAAACAATATATTAAATTAAATTAATGTCATTTATGGAAGAATTGAACCTCTAGACTGCCCACTACAATATAAGCGATCTACAAAAAAAAAAATCAAACAAAATATTTAATCATTGTGGAAGTTTGAACTTGGGAGCTCAAAACATGTAGAATATAAAGAAAGATATGGGAGTTTGAAGGCAACAATGTTTGGGGTAGCAAATATGGGATCATGGATGGCACCTTTCAACTTTGAAGTTTTGAACATAATAGCCAAAGCTTGGAGTTAAAGTTCAAAGTTTTCAACAAAACATCAAATGGGTTTATATCATGAAAAATTAAACAGTTAATCAACAAAATGTGAAAACTCAAAAGGATAAATTATAAAACTAAACATCATCATTGTGTTTGTTTCCAAAACTCAATTGCATTCTTCTAAAGGAATTGAACTGATGTGAAAAAGTGTTACCAAAACATCTTCACAACTATGGGAAGATTAGGACCTAGCTTACTATGAAGGTTGGATTTCAAGAATTTCATAATTAAAAAACACTTTTTATTCTCCACACTCTGGAAAACAAGGATATTTATTATTTTAGCAAGTTTCAAATATTCAAGCAAAGTATGGCATAACATTCAAGAAATTGAAATCGTATGTCACAACCATGTGATAGGGTTGCCATCAAAGGGAAGTTGCATGACATTTGTTGTTAGACTTTTCATAGTGATTTTGAAGAAGTCATGTTGCATGTCAAGTGTCGAACCAAAAACGATTTCTAATATTAAACCTAGCACAACACCTTCCTTTAAAAAATGCATGTTGACACTTGCGAATTAGCATTTCAAAATAGCAAGATGTTTCAAGAAGGAATCTTCAACACCATCCTAAAGCCAATATTGTGAGTATATGATATCGACTACATCAAATATTTCATGCAAAATGAATCAACTATCTAATTATGCCAAGAAGGATCTAGCAATTCCTCCTACAATAAAACCAACTCAAGAAAATCATATGCAAACTGCTAGCATCCACACACTTTTAAAATAAATCTTTTGCAAAACAAACCAACTCAAAAAACATGGGAAAAAAATTCGTAAATCCAAAGGGGCATTCAACGCACTCATGTGAAATCAACAAAAAAATGACATAATTGGTTAATAAAACACAAAACCAAAATTTGAGGAAAAAAAATTTAGATTAAGGTTGTGACAAACTTGTAATTGTTGTTTCGACAACATTCACACACCAATCTCAAACCTCCTTTCTTACACATATTTTAACCCTTGTCATTCAATCATTGCCACTTTATATTATACTATGACCATCTTAACTAAACTAGGCATGGAAATCCATCTTGGTTTCACATTTTTCAAAAGCTTAAACCATTTAATTTTCATGATGTTAACTAGTTTGATGAGCTCCAAATGCATCTTTGTTGCAAAAGTATTGATAGAAAACTTGAAGTAAACCTCTTCAATTGATGCACCAAAGGAAAAGTATAAACAAAGTTTGCCCTACAAGATTGGCATAGTTGGAAACATAATGCATGCTGAAGCTCAAAAGACCCCATGATTTGTGACCATGATTTGTGAATCTAATTTAAGACACCATATTTCAAACTTTGAAAATCATTCGTACCATCTACATCGAAACCATTCATCTTTGATGCTATAAATTTTTGATTCAAACCTTGTTTTTATAACAAAAAATGCATTATGCATTTTGTCCAATTGTTAACATCTATTGACCACCTATGCAAGAAACAACAAGGGAATGTGAACTCAATTATCTACCACATAGATGTGAACAAATAACCATCAAATTGGTTATCAATTGAAGTCACCTTGTCATTGGTGATTGAAAAATATTTAATTCTTATCATTATCCCTTTAAAAAGCTTTCAAAACTTGAAGGTGAAAATGTTTACCACTTTCCCACCCATAAGCATCACTCCAATGCTTATTGGGCATATTTTCCACCTTTAGGTGGTTGAAGATAAGCTTCAAAGCTTGTATTTAACCATGGGCAACCCATTCTACAAAATGTGTAAAAATATAACAAATTGCATAGCCATACCATCACCCACTTGTCATAAAACAAATTGAGGTCATCGAATAACAAACAACATGAAGTTCAAAGAATGCATGTTATTATTTTCATTATAAACAATTTTTTTTTCAAACCTTTATTAAAGACAACATGTTCTACTTATTGATTTCCCATGTGCTTTTGCAAGTTGTCTCACTTAAGCACAAAATGCTTGGCCCCGTCGATAATGGTTTTGGAAACAATACAATTCACAGAAACCAAGACCTTGTTAACCATTTCTCACTCTACCCAATTAACATTACTACAAAATGTGTGTGTAATTCACTAGTCTTTGTTCACTAAAGCAATGAATTCACTCAAAATTCAATGAAATCACTTGGTGTATAGGGACACCTTTTGTTGTAGTGTAAACTATGCCACCCAAAAAAACATGTTATTTCAACTTGCATCATAATTCATCCAAGTTTTTTTCAATGGAGGCTTGATAATAATATAATTCATGATCTACATTGAATAAAAAAACAAGGGGATGGGTTCATGTGGTTCTCAAAGTTGATGGAAACTAGAATTATTTTGCTTTAAATTGAATCATTTTATTTTTCACTTTTGGTGATTGAAGCTTTCAAAAATCACTTCATTATCAAAATTTGGATTATTTTTGGGCAAATTTTTTTGCCAAAATCAAAATTTTCCTACATTCAATTTATAGTGCTTGTAGCCATGAATATGAAAGGTTGATTTTAAAAATTCACTTCAAATCTAATTTATTTAAACCCACCCAACATACTTCTTTTTTACATGTTTCAAAACAATCACATGTTCCTTAAATAAGGATAAAATTCAAATATATATTAGTCAAGTAGAAAAAAATAAAATATTTCTAAAATATTTATTAACTAGGTAAGGAAAAAAAATAAACAACAAAAAAATAAAATTAAATAAGGTACATATATTTGCCTCATTATATATTTATGAATAATATTAAGGTAAATGATATCCCAACACAAAAAAAACCTTTTGTTGTCCACATGGCAACATCTAGAAAGAAATTTGATCC
>Ga0209208_10006042_pt1 | contig 16760 bp, 17 predicted proteins | sample S1TSphfallax_3_FD_187694 | JGI IMG/M metagenome (GOLD analysis project Ga0209208, IMG submission 187694) | Host-associated microbial communities from peat moss isolated from Minnesota, USA - S1T2_Fd - Sphagnum fallax MG (SPAdes) (version 2) | ecosystem: Host-associated > Plants > Peat moss >...
TTTTTTTTATAAAAAAAAAACCACATTCTCTTGAAGGGGTCACATTAATGTACATATATGGATCGATGAGTTAAGTAATGTGTATAGATAGATAAAACAATGAGTTGTCATTCTTCTTAAAAAATAAATTAAAAATATGAAAAAACCACCCATAAACCTATGGTCCTTTGCCAAATTTTTTGAGTTGTTGAAATAATAGAGAGAAAAAAAAACTCTTACTTCCTACACTTAAAACATTATTTGATATAATAATAATTAAATTATTAGAAGCAAAATATCTAAATTTTATATACTATATAACGTGCAAATTTCCTAATGAGCACAAACATTAATTAGGAAAGTCAATTTATAATCTGATATAAATATTTTATTAAAATTTTAATACTTTCCTTTAGAAAAAAGGAGGGTTAAATAAAGGTTGTCTTCAATCATAGACCTCTCCAATAATAATGAATAATGATTTAAAAAAAAAAATCAAAAGGTGCACACTTCAGACTCCAGATGCCCCTTTTATTTTTATTTTTATTTTTATTTTTTAAAGGGGGAAATAAAAGAAATCAACTACCTATGAACTATATAGAATGATTGCTTTTTCAGTGCCATCATTTCTCATCCATGATATATTTACCTTCATCCCTATATTTCATCCTCCGTCTGTTCATCCACCAAGGGGGTTCGTCGTCGTCGTCGTCGTCTCCCTGCAGCTTCTCTGCACGCCTGCGATTTCTTCTTTCTTGTTGCAAGGTTTGCTTCGCTCTGCGCGTCGCAGCAATCGCTTTGCTTTTTAGGCCTTTTGCTCGCGTTTTCTGTCAATAGTGCATCTGGCAGAGCCACTGATAGTTTTTATTTTTTTTCCCCCCCTTCTCAGAGAGTTTGTTATCGCTGCATTTGGGCCGGAAAAGGCCCAGATCTCTCATAGTTTTGCCTCCTGGATCGTGAAAGCGGAGCTACTAACTACTGTCAATAGCTTTTCATTGTGTTTGATCCGGGAGGTTTCTCAAGGAGTTCCTCATATTATTTTGTTTTTTGTTATTTTTCTTTTTGTGTTTTCCTCCCTCGCGGGAGAGACGGCGGGATGGATAACTTGATCGGTCTGGTGAACAGGATCCAGCGGGCGTGCACAGCGCTCGGTGATCATGGAGGAGAAGGAGCCGTGCAAAGTCTCTGGGAGTCTTTGCCATCGGTCGTTGTCGTGGGAGGCCAGGTATGTGAAGGAGGCCTGACGTTGTTAAACCTTCTGTTTTTTCATAGAGCAATGTCATGTTGTATGTATCAGGGCGTTATCACAAACGAAAGCCGGTTTCATGGTCGTCAATGCTCCCTGTTCCGTCTGTATACATTACGTACGTCTGGATCTGCAGTATATTGCTGCTGATCGAGTGAAAGGAACATTACAAGAACGCGTGCATTCCAGTGGCAATGGCGACACACTGTAGATGTCGTGTTGATCTCCTGCATGCTGGAATAGCAGCCACGCGGCTCTTTAGTATTTAACTGCCACAGACTGTGAGCGGACAACTCCCGATCGGGTTTGCATGTGTCGCCATTCCCTTATGCAGAGCTTGTTAGATGTGGTTGTCTCTACGGCAACCTTTCCAGTGCCTTGCTTTAAGGCGGCCTTACATATGAAGAGACAGAGAGGCTCTTCCAAGGAGGACTAATGATGTGTACAATCGGAAGCCAAAGTAATAATACTTGTTCTGACACTACAGAACACCATAGACAATGAGCTCTTGTAACTTGGAAGCTCTTTGAGCTTCAAGTGCACAAAGCAAGAGACAGAGAGCAGCCAGTTGTGGCTATGGAATTATTATGAGTGGTGTATTATCCATCTTGCATGTATTTCTATCTCTTTTCTAGATTGCCTTCACTGTTTGCAACATTATGCTGGACATCATGGTTTTATGAGTTCAAATGGCAGCTCTGAACTGATCTTTTTATCTGCATTGACATCTTACAGAGCTCTGGAAAGTCCTCTGTGCTGGAGAGCATTGTTGGGCGAGATTTCCTTCCTCGTGGTTCAGGTGATAAGTCTATTTTATACACAGTGGCACTATAGACAGAATTAACAGTTTTGACCTAGTTTGTATTTGCAGCAAGACAAGTTGCCTCATTTTTAGGTTTGTGTAAGGAAGAGAAGTTCATGCACCCACCCCAATGCAATCATTCTTGTGGGTCCAACGCAGGAGTACTTCACTGAATAAGTTTTGGATCATCACATTCTATTTGTTCAGTACTGCATCAGATTTCATTCTGGGTTTGACAACTGCAGGCTTGTTACTAGGAGCTTTGTGAACATGATCTGAGCCATGAGCAGACAAATGAGTTTTCTATAGTGTTCTTCCTTTCACTTGTCAGTCTCTTGTTGATGCCAGTCATTGAGGGAGCCCGCATTCCTTGGATTAAGTGATTGTACATGAGGTAACAGTTACCTTCTAAATGTTGTAGTGCAAGGTTCTCTAAACTCATAGGCGTGAGATGACCTGGGGATCAACTTCTGATGTGGCAGGTATTGTTACAAGGCGACCACTGGTGCTGCAATTGCATAAGACTGATGAAAGGTCTGAGTATGCTGAGTTTTTACACATGCCCAAGAAAAGGTTCACTGACTTTGGTAAGTGTACCATACGTGATTTCCAAATGTATCTCCTGTTTCAGCTGGACACTGCAGCCTTTTGTTGCTGACCTGACATGTTCTTAAGTATCCAGTACCTATGGCATGCAGATGCAATTGTGGTTTGTTTCCTGGTGAAATGTCAAATTGAAGTACCTGCTTTCCTATGCAGCTGCGGTCAGGAAAGAGATTTCTGATGAGACAGACAGAATCACTGGCCGAACAAAACAGATTTCCAATGTCCCAATTCATCTAAGTGTTTACTCTTCAAATGGTAAGTTAAAAACTTTGAAATCAGAGTACAAGGTTGCTCAGGATGTACTCTTATAATGCGCACCTGTCATTTGTTGAACACTTTTTCAAGAGTGCAATTACCTATCTTATGGCCCTTAATATGCAATTGCCAGTGTGGAATGATTGGATTGTGAAGGCTATATTTGTTCCACCTATTTTAAGCTGTCATTCAACTGACCATTAGCATTACTTGTGATTGGAAACTTCTTAGATCAAACACTTCATCTTTTAGCTGCACATTTCTTGTCTCTTGTTGAATAACACAACCAAACTAGGAATCTGGACAGATCTATCCTAGGGAATCTGACAATTTTTTGGTGTTGCAGTGGTGAATCTCACTCTCATTGATCTTCCTGGTCTTACAAAAATTGCTGTTGGTAAGTCAAATTATGCAGTCTGTTCAGCAGGATTTCATTTGTGTTGTTCCTAGACTAGATTCCAGGCTGAGTTTTCAACAGTGGCTGAATAGCTGATATTTCTCTTAATTTCCAGTTTTGTGAATAGCTGCGTTCTCTGGAAACATTTTGAGCATGATCAGCTTCTTTTTGCAGATGGGCAATCTGATAGCATTGTTGGAGATATAGAGAACATGGTCCGATCTTACATTGAAAAGGTAATCTGATTTTTAATCTTAGTAGACCGGTCTCCTTCAATCTACTGTGCTGAATGATGAAATGTGTTGAAATGTTGGATTCACAGAGATCTAGGCAGAACAGTAGCAAGTGGGGTTAAGCTTAATAAGGTGGTGTTTTCTTTGCAGCCAAATTCTATCATCCTGGCTGTCTCTCCTGCCAATCAGGATATTGCTACATCTGATGCAATTAAGATTGCCAGAGAGGTTGATCCACAAGGTTAGTGCTGCTTGAAGGGTGACTCTGTTTCTGGCCTTGTTGTATATGTCTAAATAGTGCGCTGTGAGTGTCTGTCTTCAAATTTATTTTAGTTTCATACAAAATGTAGTTAGGGTCTATTTTTGGAACATTATCTTGTTTGTTGTTTCCACAGTGCACTTAGCATCTAGGTTGCTGGGTTGCTCTTCCACTCATCCTTGGATCAAGCTTTCCTCTTGATGCTTTCCTTATCTCTGTTTGTTTCTCCATTAGGTTCATCTCCTTGTCTGAGGTTCTGGTTTGCACTTGGCTCTTTTGAGATTTAGTAGTAGATTAGAGGTGGTCTTATCACATTTGGAAGTTATGCCCAACATTATGTTATGCTTGCTAGAGGGTAAGTGCAACAGTGCCAAATAATATTGCCATAAGCTACATTGTAATCTAAACTCCTAAATTTGCTTCATGACATGAATGAATGTCACATATGGAACATGTGATGAAACATCTCAACAAATTACATCCATCATCTGATGTGGCATCCTCTGCATGCTTGTGTTCTTAGGGGAACGCACTTTCGGAGTGTTGACAAAGCTGGATCTTATGGATAAGGGTACAAATGCTCTCGATGTGAGCCTTCTTGCCTCATCAACCTCTTGTCAAATTTGATATACATCTGTATTTTGGCAACCACAAATACATATCATGTGTTGTTCATTTCAGCTCCCATTGCTGACATCCCACACTATTTGCAAAGAGAACCCTGACATGAGTACTGGGACAGTTCTTTCTATGCCTGGTGGGCATATTTTTAAGTAAAAATGGTGATGACAACTTCAGGTTGTTTGGGCTGCCTAGAGAGCTAATCTGCTAAAAATGTGAAATGTAGCCCAAATTATCTGTCATGTGGAATGTACAAGGGTTAGATCTTGGGTTGTCATAAGCTAGCTACCCAATGGTGGTAATATTGGTGCAATCCTCTATGAGAAAGGAATTAGTTGCAACATAATTCTCTGAAGAGAACAATAGGAGCTACGTATATATGATACACATGTGATGCATGCATAACTCCATCTCTTTGAGCAGGTGTTGGAGGGGCGCTCCTACAGGCTGCAGCATCCATGGGTAGGAGTTGTGAATCGTTCACAGCAAGATATCAACAAGAATGTAGACATGATAGCTGCCAGGCGCAGGGAGCGTGATTATTTCCATCAGAGTGCAGATTATGGCCACCTTTCAAGCAGAATGGGTTCAGAATACTTGGGAAAACTCTTGTCAAAGGTACCACATAGTGTTCTGTAGTGCCATCAGATTTTGGGGATATTTCTTTTCCCCATGTATGCAGTGGTATCTTTTATAAGCAACTTTTAATCTCTATAGTATGCAGGATGATGAAGGGGTTAGTATGTGGAGAATGTAGCCTCTTTATGGTGCTTCAAGTTGAAGGGCACAGAAGGAAGTTGCATGATATGTGGTGTACCTCTTAGAATATAGTGCCAGGGGGTCCCAAATGGAAATTGCAGAAACTGTTGGTGTTATTAATGTCCGTAAGTGATCCCAACCATGTTACTTGTCTGCAGCATTTGGAGGCTTTTATCAAGGCACGAATTCCTAGTATCCAGGCCATGATCAACAAGCAGATTGATGAACTTGAATCTGAATTGAACCAAATTGGCAGGCCTTTGGCAAATGATGCAGGGGTACACTTCTCTTCCCTCATCCTATATTCTTCCTGGTAGGAAGGAAATTGCCAACAGTGCTGGTTGAAGCCAAACTATTGTGCTGTCAATGAGGAAATTGAGAAAATTTGGCATGCAACACAACTTGGTTACAACACATTCTGTGGCAGCTTTTGGTCAATGAAACCACTCCTATTTTTCAGGTGTTGATACAGTGATGCATTTCTTTTGCAGGCTCAGCTGTACTCCATTTTGGAGCTTTGTAGGACATTTGACCATATTTTCAAAGATCATCTTGACGGAATGTAAGTCCTTTTTCTTCCTCATGAATTGTTCTTGATGATAATATATGCAGTTCTGCAGGAGCTTCCTGCACATTAGGCAGATAAGTTATGAAATAGAGGCAGATCATTGGAGGTAAAAAATTGTTGAGTTTCCATTGGGTCTAAACACAGCTTAATGATTTGGCAACAAAATGACAACAGCACAATGTCTTGGAGGAGACCAGCTTTACACTTGTGGGTCAAATTTTGTCACCGGGCAATTGATTCCCGTAGTGTCAGAAACTCCATTCAACCTGGTTGTAAATTTGGGAGTCTTGTGTCTTTACAACAAATATCATTCCTGGAAAGCTAAATTGCATCAGAGACTATGTTATTGCAGACGACCCGGAGGTGAAAAGATTTACTCTGTGTTTGATAACCAACTACCAGCTGCACTAAAGAAGCTGCCATTTGACAAGCATCTCTCAACTCAAAATGTGCGGAAAATTGTATCAGAAGCTGATGGCTACCAGCCCCACCTTATAGCCCCTGAGCAAGGCTACAGGCGCCTGATTGAGAGTTCCCTTGTCCTCTTCCGTGGACCAGCAGAAGCAGTAGTTGATGCAGTATGTCTTCATCCTCTGCTGCTTTATTATTTGTTCTGTCATTATTTGTTACCTCTCAAGTACATCTACATCATTCTAAACATTCACATTGTTTTCTTCAGACACATTTCATCCTCAGGGACCTTGTGCGGAAATCAATTGGTGAGTGCAAGGTATGTTTCACTATCCCATCTCTTTAAATTTCAGTCCAGTTCCTTAAAATGAACCTTAGCTCTTCTTTATTTATCTTGAAGATGTATGCTGGGCAAATGACAGAAAGAGTATTTCCTGTTTCTTTTTTCTCTAGATACATCTGTTCAATGATTGCATTGCCATTCTCTGGAATTTTTGCAGGAATTGAGGCGGTTCCCCACCCTTCAAGCAGAGCTTGCCCAAGCAGCAATAGAGGCCTTGGAAAGAATGAGGGATGAAAGTCGAAAGACATCTCTCAGGCTGGTAGATATGGAGTCAAGTTATTTAACTGTTGACTTCTTCCGGAAGCTTCCCCAAGAAGTTGAGAAGGGAGGAAATCCTGGTGCCTCCACAATGGATCGGTACACTGATGGTCATTTGCGGCGAATTGGTAAGCTTGATCCCTTCCCATTTCATGAAGGTCTGCAGAGTTCATTTCTTGATGTGAAGGCAAGTGGTGCCTTGTCACTAACAGCAAAGTCTAGTCCCCTGTTGTGCTGAAAAGGTAGTTGCTTGGATATTCTGGCAGGTTCAAATGTGTCTGCATATGTGAATATGGTCTGTGAGCTTCTGAGGAACTCTCTTCCAAAAGCTGTTGTACACTGTCAAGTTCGTGAGGCAAAGCGGTCTCTACTTGACCATTTCTACGCCCAAGTTGGGAAGCGTGAGGTAGACATCCTTCCTTTTTCAATTTCTTCCTGTAGTTCCAAAGCCAACCACCTCGCTGAAAATGATGCAGTAGCCCAAAATGGGGTGAAGACCCCCTCAATGACACCCACTCAAGATGGCAAACTTGTTGTCTCCCTTTGTCTTTGTGTGGTTCCTCATTCTGAAGATTATTTTCTATCCTCATGGAGGTCTGCCTCATCTTTGAATTTGCTCATATTTTGTCTCTTGGTGATTTGTGGATTGCTGTGCTTCTGAGGGGATTGACCTAGACTTTGAGACAGAGGCATATAGATAACTTGCAAGACATGATTTTACTGAAGGTGCAATGCAGCACACTGATTGATTGAAGGTGTGTACTATGCAGGGGAAGCAACTGTCTCAAATGTTGGATGAAGATCCAGCTCTCATGGAGCGCAGAACTCAAATTGCTAAGAGGCTTGAGCTTTACAGAGCTGCTCGTGATGAGATTGATGCTGTGGCATGGCTGAAGTGAGTCAGTGGGCTTGGTCAACCACAGGGAGATTCCTCATCACTTGGTTCCAACAGCCTTCAGTGTCTAAACAGATAAACACTTTCCTCATGGATACCACCCAATGGATAGAAAGAATTTGGCCAAGGATTTGCCAGGTACTTTGAAGGTGGAGCTCTATTGAGTTTCAGATATTGAACTGGTAAAATCTTTGAGGCAGTTAGATTCATTCTTTTACCTGAGTGCAATTTTCACTCAAATGGCCAGAATATGACAATCATTTGAGCCATAAGCATGTAGTGTAGGGTGATTCTTTCCTTGCAGTCTTTTGAACTATTACAGTTAGAATCATCTTAAGGCATAAATGTTGAGACATGTATTCTTTGATAAATTGTTGCAAACAACACTCTACCTTGAGTATTGTTTCCCATATTTTTGTATGGGGTTTTCTCATTTTGTGCATTTTTTGGTGTTTTGATGAAGTCTAAAAACACAACACAAACAACAGGACTGTTGAATATTCCTCATAGAAATAGCAGCTGGGTGGGGGTTGTGGGGACTTTGACCTTGTTTTGCAAGAGCTCTAAAACTTGTGTCAGAATTCATCTCTCTGAGTTTTGCCTGTCTGATGGCTGAAAGAAACAGAGAACTGAAGAAATTTACTTCATTGAACTCCTCCAGTGATTGATGAATGGATGTAGCTCCCTCTTCTCCAGTGGTAACAAAATTGTTTCCTTCTCCTATCAAAAGTAGTCTACAAAAAACTATTGTTTGCTTCTTGTTAATTATTGTAATCTCTTTTCTGCGAACTAATGACAAAAGGGGAATCAACCCAAGCTGTTTCTTTTCCACTTTGCTTCTCTAAGCAAGTTGGTATTTTGATCGCAGTTTCAAGACCTTGTGGGAAGCTACATCACTCGAGTAATCAAGCCAATAGAAAAGGGTTTCCAGTCCTTGCTTCTCAGTGCGTGACATAAGCATCAAGGTCAGAGTAAATCTCTTCACTTTTGTTAGACCTTCAAGAATGTTCAGAGCCCCCTGCAAAATTCCAGACCCATCTAGAACATCAGAAGTTTTTCATCACTAAGCCAGTCAATTTACCTTTATCAATGTCCAGCACCAGTGGACACAAAACTATTGCTATATGTATATATGCCACATGTATATACATATATCTTTGCGGCAGACAGGTAAATAGCATATGTAAAAGTTGATTGAGTAACAATTGATTACTCTGAAGCTATGAAACCATCATTGAGGAAAAAACATACCTCGGCATCATTAGGCATGAATCCTTTTCGCAAAACTTCAACAAAAGTCTGCAAGATTCCTGTACTGAGTGATTCCTTAAAGAGTGCTGGGTATCTGTCAATCTCAATAGACTTGACATAGTCCCGTAGCCTGTTGACCTCCTGCTTCAATGATGTACATACCCTCTCAAATTCCAATGCTGTGAGAGGCTGATGCGGTGCCACTTGAGCCATGTTTGCACGTTTTTTAGATTCGCTGTTGGAAACCACTGGTGGATTGTTCCCACTGACTGCAGAAGAAACCTCCTTCACTGCCTCAGTTGCCAGAGATGTCATGATTGACTCTTCTTCACAAGGCTTACTTTGACTTGGTGATGGTGTTTCTCTCTTCCGTGTTTTGAAAATGGTTGTCTTCAGTGGCTTCAAAAGTGTGTCTTGGTCAGAAGGCTCAGTAATGAGGATTGGCTGATTTTCGGGTCTTGTGGCACTTGCTCCTGCATTGCGTTCCTTTAAAGCAATTGCTTTCTCCAGGTCTTCAATGTCTTTTGCAAGTTTCTTATCATTTGGTGAGAATGTGGCAACCAACTTCACATGAAAACAAAGACAACAAATCTTTCAAAACCATGAGACAAAAAACTCCAAACTATCAGGTGAAACAAGAAAGGATATTAGCAAAGATCATTATCAACTTCAAAAAACAAATCAACTTCTAAGCTCTTCTGTTTACTACTAACCTGATAGTCATGTAGAGCACCTTCAAGGTCACCAAGTTTTGACAGGGCTGTCCCACGTCTGTGATAGGCTTTTGTGTAGCCAGGTGCTAGTCTGATTGCTTCTGAGCTATCCTCAACAGCTTTTCTAAACTCCCCTAACTGCATCACCCCACAAACAGAAATTTGAAACTGATGTACACTGGCTCCAGTGACATACTCAAGAAAAAGATATAATAGGGTTTAGGGTTTTAGGGTTTATGGAAAACAGGTTGCACCTGTATGTAACAAAGAGAACGGTTGGCCAGAACTGCTGCTCCAATGGTACAAATTTCTAAACTCCGGCTATAGCACTCCACAGCCAGTGTGTATTCACCCTTCTTAAAGCACCTGTTTCCCTTCTCCTTCTCTGCTTCTGCTTGTCTCACTAATTCCTCTCTCTCCTCATTTGACCTCTCCTCATCATTTCCATTCGTCATGCATAGTTTTTCTGGCAATAGGCTCCCATTGACACTACCCACCTTTTGCACATTGCCTACAGGAGCATCATCACCTGAATTTTGTTTGTCATTTTGGGACTGTTGTAAAGTGACTTGTGAACCTTGAATCTCATGTTCTGAGCTTACCAACATCACTTGTGAGCTTTGGAGACTAGCTTCAAAAGACTGAGCATTTGTTTTGTTTCCAACTTCTGGCATTGGCTTGGGCTTTTCTACTGCTGCACCATCATGTCCAGATCTGTGTGCATCATCAGCTTCTGATCCCCATGCTCCAAGTTGTGGACACTGAATAGTGTCTTTCAATCCATGCACAGGTTGTGGATCTGAAACCAGTGCAGGCGCCTTAACTGCAGCACTTTTATCAGATTTTTTGTTGTTTCCATGGGTGAGAGGCAACTTGTCCTTGTTGACAACATTTTGTTGGGATTTTGGTTTGTGTTTACCTCCATTTGCTTGCTTAGATGCATGTCCTTCAGAAACATAAACTGGTGGTTTTGGAGTTTGTCCAGGGGATGCAGGGGTTTGGTTGCATTCAGACTTGTTTGAGGTTGTGGTGTTGTTTTCTGCAGCATCCCTAATTTCTTCAAATGTCATAGGCCCTACTCGCATGGGAATATAATTCACCTCCTCCATTTCCAAACTCAAGGACTTGAGTTCAGCAAGTACATGCTTATCTTCAGGCATTGCTGCCAGGACAACCTAGTAACCAAAAACAACCCAATGGATGATAAACACTTAAGATGGGGTTTACTTAAAGAGAAAACACCAGTAGTCATGAAGTCAATGCCAAAAAGAGACAAGAAGAACAGAAACAAAGAAAGGTCACCCATCAAGAAAGGGTAGCTCTTGGCCCTTCAGATTGGCATTAATGAAATGGGCTTACGAATCTCTGGAAAGAAAACAGGTCAAAAGATCCTTGAAAAGTTTGGGAAACACTTGTGGAATCTCAGAAAACATGAGGGGCTCACTTACTTTGAAGTCCGCCTGTGCTGCTTCAAGCTTCTTCAGAGCACGGCGGGCAAGACCACGTCGGAAGTAGGCTTTATGGGATGTCTTGTCTATAGCAATAGCTTCTGATGCATCCTCTTCAGCACCCTTGTATCTCTTCAACTTTAGTCGACACATTGCTCTATTTGAGAGAGTTGCTGGGTTCAATGGAACATAGTTTAGACTAGTTGTGTAGCACTCTTCTGCTCTCTCTATATCTCCATGAGCATAAAAACTGTTCCCTGTCAATCGCCACTCATCTGCAAGCATACCTTGATCTTTTACTTGATCTCCTTTGTCATCATCTCTCACAATTTCATTAGAGTGCGGCTTATTGTCCACATGTGACCCACCATCATTTTGACTGCCCTTTTGCTTCATATGAACACTGCCTCCTACTGTCACCTTTTGAGGTTGCTTCCCAAAAGCTATATGACCCTCTGGTATTGATTCTTGAGCCTCAATTGCTTCACATATCTCTTTCGGATAGTTGCTGTCTTCCTTTGTAATACTTGGTTCTGAGCCCATTCGGTGGTTCTCTGATATTGACACAATTTCACCACACTCTTTTGCTGCCATTTGCATGTGATCAACATCTTTCAAATCGTTTCCTTTCTCATTTCCCCCCTGCCCTTTGCTCTCTTCAGTCCTTTTTCCTTTGGAAGAGTTAGATACAATTGGGGTAGTATCTGTTTCAATCAGTGCCTCCACAGGTTTTGAAGTACCTGATGGTGCTTTTGTGTTCCCATTTGTTGCAGCATCCAAATTCACTGTATTGCCTACCTTCTTTGCTGTGATTTTGTTGGGTGAGGTTGATGGCAATATTGTTGTCTCCAATCTTCCTTTGTGTTGATTACTTGGCCAAGTGTATGTAGGCTTTGATTTCTCTGTTTGCTTGATGGGGAGACTAACTTCACTGTCCTCGACCACCTGCCCATCACAAAGTGGATTTGTGTCAACTTTTGCATCCACCTTGTAAACGGCTTCTCCAACTTCCTCTATTGTCATTCTCTTGGCACCCCTTACTGACCAGGTTGAGCATGTTGTTGTGGAATCGGCTTTCTCAGCTTTTTGTCTTGCAATCTCTTGATCTTCCTCCTCCTTTTGCTGAAACTTTTTCAAGATCAGCTCCGCACGTTTCACTAAAGCAATTGTCTCTTGACTGCTAGGATCCAATGCTAATGCTGCTTGTAGGTCTGCAACCATATTGGAATTTGCAACAAGAATCTTGTAAATAGGTGCTTGACTTGCTCTAAAGCTCATATCATTTTATATCTGACCATGCCACCACATATACAAGCATTCAAAGGATTTCCCACAGCTGGAACAGACTGAAATATCAGCTCTATCACCTAATCTGGACTTGATATTCTCCTCAATCACATATTGGAAACATGATTAAGAGGTTCAGTATTCTCGTGGCCAATGTAGCTTAGGGATTTCAGGCCAAGACCCAGTCCAAGCTAGTCACCAAAAGTCAAGGCAAATGAAGGTGAGTGCACCTTGCATGGCATCTTCAGGTTTATCCATCTCCAGACTAGCCAAGCCACGACGCATAAGAGCCTGCCAATGAAATCAATTCCACCAATCAACAACTATGATTACTGACACTCTTATCCTAACATCATTCTTTCAGATGGACCTTAGGGTAGATTAGTCATATGGAGGTCCATACACTGGTTGACCTTATTACCTTAACAAAAGTAGGATCAAGTGCAAGAGCTTTGTTGCAGTCACTGTGTGCCTCTTCCCATCGCTTCAGCTGGTCTTGGAAATTATCAAGTACAGTTAGGATCCAGATTTTAGTACACTAAAACTGAACAGAACACACCCAAAACCCTGGAAAGCAGGGCAAGTACACCCACTTGCCAAATTACACTAACACTGAGTGTGTGTAGGAGAAAAACTTGGAACAGGTCTATGTACCATCTTCTGAACTCTGAAAAGCTTCAAATGGAGGAGGCAAACCTTAATGTTAGCAGCTGCACGGTTTCCATAGGCCAATGCAGAACCTGGGAAGAGTTCAATAGCAAGTGTGTATGCATCCAAACTTGCGCCATACTCTCTTGCCTGCAAATTCATAAATCTGGATTGCTAAGGCCCCTCAAACCAGAAACTGGAAATGAATTGAGCTGAAGCATTCTGCAAAAGAAAACTGAAGTAAAAAGATGAACAAAGAAGGGGGTCTGGGGTGTCATCTCATGACTCTGCCTTAAAAAGGTCATTTCCTTTCTCTCGTTCTCGTTCAGCAAACCACTCCCGCTCTGTAATGGACTTTGATTTTGCAAGTGCCAGTAACCTGGAAATGTACCCATTTTCTGCAGTTTAGAGAACACCCATAAAGCTGAATGTAGCAGAGAAGAACAATCAAATGAAGGTAGTACTACCTAGCCTAGATTTACTGTTGCCTCAAATGGACAATCAGGACAGCAATGTGCATCAAATAGAAACAAAACTAGTTTTACCGTTGCTGCAAAGTTTGCTTTTTGTCTTTATCTGCATCTTTGCTATGACCATTACTTGCAGGTGTTGCCTTCACCTGTGATTGACTTCCTTGCCTCTTGTCTTCTTCTTCCATATCCTGTGAAATTCAGAAACACCATTGGTTACCATATTGATGACTAAAGTGAACAACAATTACACCATAAAGAATCATTTGGAACCGTATGTCATCTTGCCTGCTCACACTCCTTCGCATATTTATCCCATTGTTCATAATAAGACCGCCCACTACGCACATCCTTCTTTTGTGATGTCTTTGTCATCTTTTGAGATTCCAGTGAGGCAGGAGGATTCTCGGCTACTCCATTCACTTTACGAAATGTGCTTCGCACTGTGTCAATCAGCTGTCCTGCACACAATCACAAAACCAGGAAATTTTCATGTCTGCATGCAGAACAAAAGCTAAAGGATTTTCTGCACAGAATAATCAACATCAAAACAAAAGTCAATTTTCTTTGACAAATTGGACAAACATCTTTGCATACTCAATAGACAGCGTTCTCAGGGTAACAAGTTACTTTTTTCTCAGAGCTCTTATGTTGTGACAGCACAACATCGAGAGAAACATATAACACTTTCATAGGTGAATTGGAGGTTCGAACCATCAGTTCCTTTCGACTGTTGAAGTCCCCGTAAGTTGTGATCAGCACCCTTCACTGTTGCCTGTGTCATATGCACGAATCAACTACAACATGGTCATAACTGACATACTGGCTTCAGAACACCTCTCTGCAATCAGCTCAGTATGAATCTCATGGAAAAGAATTTGAGATAATGTATTTTGTACCCCAAGAAACGCTGTTCCTTGTTAAGAGACTGATATAAAGGGCAGTCAAACAACTTAGTTTCATGTTTAATGTGGTAGATCTGGACAAGCCATATCCCTCATTTGTGAAGAGACACCTAGATCTTACTTCTAGCATGCTGTCAGTCCTCAATAAGTACAACCATTGCAAGAAGACCAGGAAAAATGGATGAACAAGAAGAAGGGTGTATCAATCCAAAATGCAAACACAAAATCAGAAACCATGGAATTGCATGCTTGGTGGATTCACCATGAGAAGACCCAATAGCCAGGTCTTTCCTACTTAGGAGTTGAGAAAGTTCAAACAGCTCATATTGAATGTGGTTCATTGCATGCCAATGTGGGGTTTGTGAAAGCAAGAGAAAGATGGAGAAAGAAGCAATCAACAGATGTACCTGCCAGGAATCAAAGTTCTTCAGAAACTCATCAAATTCAGCATCCATGTCAGCAAATCTACCCACCAGGCTTTTGAATCAGACTTTTATGTATCAAGAGCAGCAGAGATGCAAACTAGGATAGAGATCAGACTAGAACTAAAACTATTCTGCATTAAGTGACATATTTTTATGACACACATAACTATTCCAGGTGTCAGGTATGGCACATGAATCATCATCCCTTATAGGTTCCATGCCAGAGACAGCTTCAAAATCCTTTCATTTGGAGCTTCTAAGGACAGGATTTGGGTTTCCTTTCTCCAGACACTTGATCCACAGATAGAACATGAGTCCACAAGCATCATAATATGATCTGCTCCTCTTACCAGGATCACTGAAAATAGGACTCACTCTTTCTGGACCAAAACACAGCATACCAGAATGACCATCAATAATAACATTGCCGCCAACACTAACGATATCTGACTTACTGAGGCTCTGATTGATTTGGGCAGCTATCATGGCCACCAAGCTCAATCACCATTTTCCGTGCCAGTTCTGCTGTTTGAGTAAATCCCTCTTCCCTGCAAGAAGCAAAAAGGAGAAATTAGGTCACTGCAATGAAGAGAACTACAATCATCCAGTGCAAATCAAGAAAACAATCAGATCACATCCTGCAAGATTACAAGCTTATAGTGCACCTAATTCTTACCATGTTGCAATTTCTGAAGCCCTCATAAGATGATGGATATACTGAACCCATAATTAGGGCAAAGAAATTTTACCTCATGTACTGTTCAAGCCGCTGAAGTTTTGGAATGCTTTTCATTGCTCGAATCTTGTCATACCTGAAACAAATGTGCAAACATCATGCTCACATTCAACACCAAAAAAATGGAAAGTTTAGCATGATGTGTGAATCCCAAGAATAAGCATGGACTTTTGGACTTTTATGCATCTATTCTTCACATGGATCCACAGGACTACAGACGAGCAGAATGGCAAAATTCTAGAATATGCTTGGCAGTTACAGGAGACTGAAAGTTGACCACAAATGGAGGAGCTATTTAAAAAATCCCAGCCGAATGTGTGAAGGTCATAAACATGAAGTAGTTATGATGGAGTGCAATGATATGCAAGGATTTGGGTACTACTACCTGAATCCCTGAAAATATGACAAAAAGTGTAGTAGCCAAAGAAAAGCAGAGCAGTAGAGGGATAGAAATTTTGTACGTGATTTGGTTGAACTCTTCAAATTCTGCATCAGAGAGATGCTTCCCTATCCCCATGGTGGGGCGTGTTGGATTGAACATGATTGGAACAAGTTGATCAAATCCACCACCAAACGGTTGTTGTTCTTATTGTGTAGATCGAAATCTTCGACGTGGCAAAGTATGTAAGTCCTCCTTGAATTAAAAGAAGTATCAAAATTTGTCTTGAAACTCTAAAAGCAAGATTGTGAGGGACATTGATCCTTCCTTTGCAGGCTTCACATCTCACGTTATATGAACACGCAAGTTCTTCTTATTCTTCTTCCAGGTTCTGCAACAAGCTAGGTTGTTGTTGTTGTTGTTGTTGTTGAAACCAGAATTATGAAGAACAATAATCTTCAATGCTTTCTTTCCAATAGATGTATCTCGTAGTATGCAAGAAAAATGGTTGCAAAATTCTTGCGCTAGAAATGCACAGGGAATATATGGATTTCAGTCTTGTTGGCGACCGATCTACCTTGTAACGGTTACAGGTCGGTAAGAAGACCCAAAAAAACAAAAAAGGGTTACCAAAAAACCTGAAAAAACCTCCTCCCATTATTCACTTTTTTTACAAGCTGATTCTTATGAAAATGAAGAATCAAAACTTGTATAAAATAATGGGTTTTGGGGCCAATCTTAATTCAAGATCGATTCTTGATTCCAAATTTTTTATTCAAGTTTATGAAGCCAATTTCAATTTTGGTTTTGGGTTTTGGTTTTGGGTTTTGGGTTTTGGTTTTGGGTTTTGGGTTTTGGGGTTTTTT
>Ga0209208_10006044_pt1 | contig 16753 bp, 12 predicted proteins | sample S1TSphfallax_3_FD_187694 | JGI IMG/M metagenome (GOLD analysis project Ga0209208, IMG submission 187694) | Host-associated microbial communities from peat moss isolated from Minnesota, USA - S1T2_Fd - Sphagnum fallax MG (SPAdes) (version 2) | ecosystem: Host-associated > Plants > Peat moss >...
GCATTCACACTACAGAGACCATCAAAGACCAACTGTTTGGTCACTTCCTTTCCGGTCACAAGGGCATCTTGCCAAAATGAACACCATGACACAATGAGCCATCATGCATTGCATTTACTCATTAAATTTGCAATGAAATAATATTTATTTTGAAGGGGAGTGTGAACCAATAACCAACACTATTGAAATTCTATCACAATGGTTTCCTCCACCTCAAATATACTTTTAAATCTACACTTAAAAAAACTTTCCAAACATTAGACAACCACCATTATTATAATTCAACAAATCAATTGAACCAATATTGTATCTCTCAACCTCATCCTTGGGAGTGTAAAACACTTTTTTTTTTTTTTTCATAGTCTTTAGTCACAACCTCCTCTTCAATAGTAGAGTAAAACATTTGGAAACATTTCCTAATCTCAATCTCCTTTGGGGAGCTTTTTCTCTTGGTTTAAAAGGTACGAGTACTTGCCACATTCACTTTGAAACCCTTATCAAATGAGAACAACCCTTTCAGTATCCAAGACAAGATTTCATTGTTTGATATGATGATTGGTGTACCATGGATGTAACAACAAAGTTTGTCAAGCCTAAATTTGTGTTCGGACCAATGCTTGAATTCATAGATTTGTACTTGTTTCTTTCTTAATAGTGCACCAAAAAAAAACCTTGTTGGTAAGTTTACAATGTCAAGTGCTTCTAATTTTAATCATCATTCTTGTGTGATTTTGGAAGTAAAATTATTTCAATTTTGAAAGTTATCAAATTATGTTAATAATCTATATGAATAGAAAATCTAGAAACTTTTCAACATAATTTGGATGTCAAATTGGATAAACACATTAATTATTTTAGTTGCAATATTGGTATTCAAGGAAAACTTCTTTAGTTTTGAATCAAATTTGTCCCTCGTTGAAGTCAGAGAAATAAAAACTTTCAATAATAACAAAGCCAAAAAAATATTCATGGCATTCCCAAGTACATCTTTGGTCACACTAGATTTAGGGTTTTCAAGAAAAGTTTGTGGTTTTTTAAAAGTTCTTTATACATAATTGATTACTTGCATAACAACTTATCACAAGCACAATTAAACACCAGGAATATAACATTTCCTAACCTAGCCATGATCACCAAAATTACAAAAGGCTTTGGTAGTAGTTTTTCTCATCAACGGATTACTTGCAAATGGGATTTGAAGTCTTTGATTTGTAATTTAGTCTAACTAGTATTAACTAGTAACTCCCATGATAATAACTTCCACTTAAGCATCACACTACATCCTAAATAAGCTTCATTTAGTTCATTCATATCTTAAAACTAATTCAATTTCAATATGTCAGGTAAAAAATGTATAATAAATTATATATTTTTGCACACTTCAAGGGTGAAAGCATGGTAAATTAGTTCAACAAATATCCCACCTAAATTATTATTTTTAAATATGAAAACTTTCCACATAAACATTCAAAAAATAATTCAACTCATTTAAAAATGTCATAGTGAAAACATCTATGTCTCCATTGAGTTTATTATTAGTTAAATATAAAATTTGAAATTTCGTAATATAATAAAAATAAGTAATAAGTATATTGTAAATTGATTAGTGAATTTTTAAAAATATTTTTATATTAATTCAGTTTGATGAATTTTGATATGAATAATAAAAAATTGAAAATGCATTTAAATGCACCATTAACTTGAAATTTTAAAATGTTTCATATTTTATTTAATTGCATATATATTTAAAATTATGATCTTTGCTTGTATTTCAACAAATTGTATTTATACCTATTTCAAACATGTGATTGCTAATAATTATAAAAAATCTAAAAACAGGTTCATATTAAATATTATGTTAAATAATACTTTTAAATTCAATATATCAAAGCTTACTTACGACTATTTTACAACTATTTTTCATTTATGCTAACTAACATAAGCAATCTAATTTATTATGCTTTAACCCTCAAATTTAATAGGTCACATAGTTCAAATCCATTCCATGGAAAGAAAATAACTACTTGAACATATATTGTTTCAAATGTTTTAAATCTTGGAGGGCTTCAGGTGCATAAGTACTAGGATATTATATTCATTTCAGACAATACAAATGAATAATTGTCATTTCAAACACCCTAGATTCAGAGGTTGAATTTAATTCCTCAAGATCACTAATATATGAATTCATTTAGATTATCCACATTATTATAAAATGTGGATGCAATTCACTAGTCCATGTTCACTAAACCAATGAATTCATTATTTTTTAACAAGTCCTTCTCTATTAAGACCAATGAATTCAATATTTTCCAACTATCCCTTGTTTATTAATACTAATCAATTCACTTAACATACTTGGACAAATTTTGTTGTAATACCAATTTTTACAAAAATTCTATATACTTCACTTTTTTCCATACGAAACTGTTTTTTAAAAGAAATCTTGCACAACAAAATACTACCCAGCTTGACTGGGTTAGGTGAAAAATATAACTAAATGGCTTTATTTTATGCACTAGCGTACTTTGCAGCAAGTCTTAGAAGAATCTCGTGAAGCTCGTCTGTTGCAGAAAACATAGGGGTGTGATCAGCTACTACCTCCACCACTTCAGTTTGGGGACATGCCTTTATCATGTACTCTTGAGTCAGAGGAGGTAAGCATTTGTCAATGGAAGTCTTGATATACACGGATGGAATTGTTCCATGTTTCTCCTTTGTATAGTGCACCACTGTGGAAGATTGTACCTTGAAAGGTGCTGGTCTGCACATGATTTGTGCTAGTACCAAATCCTGTGAATCATATGACCAGGTCAAGCATCCATATGCAGGTCCAAACGTCCAGAGAAAAATTGACCAGAATTTTTAAAAAAGTGTTGCAATTCTTCAAAAGCATTCAGATCAGTGCAGGATTGATCATGAAGTTACTGCAGACCTAGACCTGATTGATTTCATAATGTTGTGGTATCGAATTATATCGATCAACAGAATACATGAACTCATGACCTGCAGCTGGATATGAAGATTAGGAGGGCTCCGTACCGCAGATGGTGTTGTGGGTGAACTGTAAAAAACTTCCTGCAGGTGTTCCTTGTCGATGATGACTGTGGTGGGAGGATTTTCAGGCCCGTTGCCGAAAATCTGCCTTGCAAATATGTGGTATGGATTAAGTACCGGGAAACACTGAAGAGACAAACCACGACAAGCATCCCATAATATTAATAAGCTGCAATTTCACTGTTAGATGTTAAGTAAACTCTAGTATAGTTTCTGAAGATTCACTCATGCAGCTGGGAAGAACTAGATCACACTATTCTATTGTCAAGCTGAGAGTCTCTTCCCATTAGTGTGCTGTGATCACACTAGCCTAACGGAAAGCCATTGAAATAGGGCCTTGTTTCTTGCTGCAGGAACGGTCACTTTCCATTGGAGAGCTGCAACAACTGTGGTGAAAAATATGTAATTAATCGTGTTAGGAACTCTGGGAACATGTTGACCATTGTATGGTAAGTCACAGTTTGACTCAGACCTCCTACAATTGGTCAATACTTCACCGGTAGAGCTATGAGATGGCTGTGAGCACAACTACTTGAAAAAACATAATGGAAAGCTACTGTGATCACAACAGCCTAATGGAAAGATGTCCATGAACAGCGTCGGAGTATCGACATAAGTGCAGCCGGAATTCAGTGTTTTTCCCTTTCCCCATTTACAACTATCATGAATGAGACACGATCTGAGGTCTGCACGCAGCTTGCATGATTTCAAACTGGAAATTTGACAAGACTTGACAAGGATCATAGGTGGTGAGAGAATCAGAATTTGGACTTATACGTACGCCTTTAAAGTAGTCTCCTGTAATTTCGAAGGAGACTCCACTTGGCACCAGACCACCAGCCACATGAATAGCTAAGGAGATCTTATGCGTGAAATTCTCCATCGCATAAAACAAACTTAACGATCCAAGACTGTGCCCCACTAACACCACCTGCAGCAAGAACACACCCCAGTCCCCAAGATGATATATATAAACCACCAATTCAATAACCCATGGCAGTACTGTACCAATTTCGTGAGCTTGCAGCGTCTCATTGAAGTTCAAGCTAAACCAAAACCGAATCCAAACACAGCGTCTGATTAATTATACAATGACGCACTTCCAGCTCTGGTACTGAGTACTTCAATGCGAGTTCCAAGAACCTTAGCAAAATCAGTGATACGTAATTCGTGGCAAGTTTTGATGATGGGCATTGGTTTGAAAATAAACTATTCATGTAAGGAACCATAACTTTCTTCACGACGGATCTTTACGCCTAGATATCTAGATTTCTTTCAAGCTGGATGCAGGAGTGCATAGATTTATTACCCGTTTCGTTGCAGGGATGGCATTCAAAACGTCCACCAAAGGCTGGTTAAAGACTTCGAAATCGGAGACCGTGCTGGAGTCGACAGCGCTGGCACCACAGCCTGCCAAATCCACCGCCGTTACCTTGTACCCCTCTGCCTGCAACAATGCCATCGTCTTATAATACGACCATGCTCCATGCATCGACCCGTGCACCAGCACCTAATGAAGCTGTGACCCATCGACTTGTCCCATATCGCTGCTAGCACGTAGATAAGGTTCCCCGCGAATATGGATGCAGCAGATCTCTCCCGCCTCTAACTCTTGTGATCAATGTTTTTCGACTTGATCAAAATCTAGACTCAAATTCACTTCACAATCACAAGGTTACTAGCTAGATCTGGTACAGCCCTGCAATACTTGGAGACACTGGAATCTGAACTATAATGTTATATTGCCTAGCTTGACGACAATCTCTCCCTGGCTAACCTTGGGAAGCTGAACGAGGGAAGGAAGGAGCCGTGGCGGCGGAGGAGGAGGAGGAGAGAACAGGGTCCCCAGTCGAGCCGAGTCGAGCCTTCGCCAGCGCTTCCCGTGGACAAGCCCGCGACTTGTCGTACGGTTCCAAGTGGACGGTCCAGATGCATCCGATAGGTACGCGCAACCGATCCTTTGCCGGAGCTTTCCACTGAGAATCCCCGTCCGCGAATTACCGTATACGGTTCCAACTGGACGGTCCAGATGCATCCGATAGGAAAATCCCCGAATGGATCACAGGTTTGATCGCTTTGAGCTGATCTAGTCAGAGTACATAACCCGTGACGTGTGCCCTAACGTACATGGCCTGTCCTGAAAGAAAACGAGGCGTCACAAAGTTTTTGTGAAGTATCCAATCACCAAATGTTGAAACACCTTGCTTTGGGCACCTTGGACACTTTAGATCTTTGTTTCAAATCATTTTAGTCAAGAAGACAATGTGAAAGTAAGGAGTCGGGAAAGATTGTTCAATGAAAAAAAATTTGTGCACTAATAAAAGTTTTAGGTTCACATATGCTTTCATTAACTACTATTGCAATTTAAAAGCAATGCCTCCTAATTCATTTTTGTGCGAGTCACGACATATGTTTGGACATATAGACAAATGGGTGGGGGATTTCCTAATACAATCTACTACATAATTTAATTCACACCCTTTTGGAACACTTGAGGTTTCCATTGTGGAAGATCTTTTATGCGCCTCACAAATTACACTTGGTTATAGACAAATGGTTGAGGATTGCCCCCATAACAATCAACACATATGATAATTGACACCCATGTTCAGCAAAAAAATTAAAACAATTAGAGGTTGAAATGAATTTGAATTTGAAATTTGAAATGATGACAATTGTTGTAAAATTTTAAGATATTCATTGCTCATGTACCTATGGTATTATGGTATATAAGTTCATATAACGAGACATTTAACAAACCAAAGGTTGTTAAAATTTAAAGAGTTTAGGGTAAGTGTAAAAACTTAATAGTTGTTTAAATATGTTTTTTTACACCTGCACGTATGGGGGGAAGTGTAGAAAGTTTTCATTTACAATTCCACAACCCCATGTAAATGTTTTGGAGGCATGTAAGTGTATATATCATATATCCTTAGTGATTATATCTACTTGCAATACATATTAGTTAATTTGATTAATTGTGGGTGCATCTCAAAGGTCAAATTGGCCTCCCAAATTCTATGGTATCCTTTTTTTTTCTAGCCTTGGGGCCAATAGAAGGCCATAAAGTTCAGCAGTTATTAGTAACTGGGGGGCAGATTGAAAAGATTTTATCTACTCCAGCCTTGACTCCTAATGTAAAGCCATTGGGGCTGATTTCAACTTTTGCCCCAATAGGAAAATGCTTGATTTGGGTTGAAGTTCAGCCATGACTCCTAGTATCAAGAAGGCCTTCATATTAGGGCAATTCACCATTTGTTGTGTGGAAGGTAGGAAGACCAACAATGAGTTAATTAAGAGTTGAAAAAGCTCAAATTCCTGAATTTAGGCAAGAGCAAGCTGAATTTCTAACAACTAGCTGGTTCACCTCTCCTATTCACCTCTCTATTAATTAGATGAGGTGTCTCCCAAGTTCAATTATTATGATTCTTATTTTGCAAGGAATCAATGTGATTGACCCATCGTTCAAACAAAAAATGAAACTATGATGGCTCCCCAAAATAGAAGGCTCTATTTTGAAGTATAATGTTCCTCCCTTTTGGCCCACCTATATAGGTCAAAGGTGGACAACATTTGCCAAAGTATATGGGATAAAAGTGAGGAGTTACTATGGAGGAGAACATGTTGGGGAACACATTGGGAACTTGAGAAATATATTGAGAATCTGATGGGAACCCATTGGGAACTTAAAAGGAACATATTGGGAACCAAAGAAAAAATGAACAAAAAATCTCCCCCCCCCCTCCCAAACTTAAAAGGAAAAAAAGCAAGCCACCTTGAATGCCTTCCCATTGGCTGCATGAAATTTTTCTTCCCAAAAGAATTGGTCACCATTTTTGGCCTGGGCTAATAATAGCCTTTGCAAAGAACACCCTACCCACCCATTTTAGCCAAGAAACACGTATTGAGATTATACACATAAAGGCTTCTTGAGAGTAGAGTCTTACAAAAATTTCAAACAAGTTTGGACGGTAGTAATACAAAATTCTAAAGGATGCAAATGCGTTTCTAGTAAGAGATGCTTGAGTTAGCATCTTCAGGTGAATGAATCCAAGTCTTTTGTTGTATATTTTCTGAATGCTTGTGGTAACAATTAGTGCATGGAATTAGTGCTTTCATGAATGGGTGCCACAAGCCTGATTATCTAATAGAGAAGTGTCAATGAAGAGATAATTGGAGTTCTCAAATGAGCCAATCCTAATGAATTATTGACAAGTGAATTGTGACACTTTTCTCAAAGAATAATTTGGTTTCTTAAAAACTCTTGGTATTTCATTCTCCTAAACCTACATCATCACCTTTTGTCCTTCACATGTGGTTTGATCGAGAGCCCTCTTAAAACATGCCATAGTAAATGTCAAATAAGGAATAAGTGATGTCACAAACCATCATAAAAATGGACACATTTCCCTTAAAGATTTGAAAAAAAAACTACTTAGCATGTAAAAGATTGGAATCATCTATGAATGTCAACATAGCTACTTGGCATGTAGCTAGCAATGTGAGTACATACATAAGTGGTTTTGGAATCGAGTGTTACTAAGTCCAATAACCAAACTATAACTATTGAATTCAAGTTTTTTGTAGTGTATTCTTTTTGTGAGTGGGTGCTTTTATAATATTTGTTGTTAAGGGTAAGTTTGAAAGAACTTTCACTTTCATTATCAAGATCCCTTTTCACATGTCGACTATCCCTTTTCATATATCGACTACTTAGTATTAAAGTTTATGCATACTACCAACCGTAAACCCTTTCATATTTCACCCTTTGGGCAACCACTTTGTTTGCATTATAAGTTATGTTCTTTTACACTTGCTCATTACTTATTTGTAAGGTGCCTTCACAAGCTCTATCATGAGTTGAATGCACATGTGAATATATTATTTATGGGGTTGTAAACATTATCAAACCTTACAATTTGAAATATGAACTCATAGGTGTAAATAACTATTTCGAGTATTTCAAGTTTTGTTTCAAGTTTTGTTTGAATCAAAATCAAATAGAACTTTTTTTTGTCATTGAAAAAAATTGCTCATTTCATGAATAGAGGTAGTGGTGGGTATGAGTTGTTTTGGCTTCACAACTATAATGATTTGATTTGGTTTTGCTACCTATTTCAAAAGCTCCCTTTGTAAGCATAAGAAACTTTTGATAAAAGAGTTGTTTGTTGTAGACATCAACATTAGCCAACATCACCATTATCAACAATATCATGAATGAATTTTATCCTTTTTATTTGCTATATACATTTAAAAGGATGAAATGCATTCACATAGATGAATTTCATCTATCACTATTCACTTTTCATCTATAACGTGTAGTTAATTTGTAGTTTAAAAAGGTTTTCATGGAAGCTTGGGTTAAATAGGTCTTCAAAAATATATGAAATAGGAGTAAAAACCCCATTACCTTTCGCTTATTTAACGCTAATTCAAAATATGATTTTGCACCATAGTTTTGTTGACTTCATTTTATGAACTCATGTTTTCATATGTTATCAAAATAAATTTTCATGTTATTGTTTTTATTTCTTTAATATTATATGCTTGGATTTAGATTTAAACTTGTTTTTGTCATAGTTAGTCACAGTTTTTGGTACCTTGAAAATGTATTTAATTGTGCAACTTTCATACCTATGACATTCTTTTTATTTGGAGGAAACATACATGGTCTTCATAACATATACTTGACCATGATATCCTCCTTGTGACACTGTGACCTAAAACTAATTTACAAAAAAAATTGGTTGGAAAATAAAATCCTTCAAGAATATGCATGCAATTGTATGCCATTTTTATACAATAGCTATTGCCACTTTTGAATAGATGGACATCCCTTCCATTGGAAAAACCATTTTTTCGAATGCAATTCCAATTTTCAGCTTTAAAATTCGATTTCAAGCTTGAGATGAATTAAGAAAAACAAACATGAAAGCCAATATGTTTGTGAGCTTCCTTTTAGGCAAGCTCTAATTACTGCTACTTCTTATAGGGTGAATGCAAGCTACAATGGACCCATTTTATTTTTTAATTAATTCACATGAATCCATATCATAGTTTATTTTCATTTCATTAGTTTGAATGACATGACATAAATGGTTCTACATGCTTTTTATTGGTTCTTTTGTCCATATTAATTGAAGTACAACTAAAAGTTTTGTTTTATGCATCTATACAAAAACATTGTCTAAAATACCCTTGTTTTATGGACTTTTGAAAAAACCATGGTTTTTTACCATACAAAACTACTCCATAAACATTTTTTTGCAATTAATGATGCAAATCCCTTCAAACTTGTTCTTATTAATCCATTGTCCTACTAAACCCAAGTCCCTGATATGCATGATACAAATTGTTGGACCATTTTGTAAATTGATGACATGTTTATAATCCATTATTTGAAGTTTAAAAGTCTATAACTCTGAATATTTTACAAATTTTGCATTAAAAAATTAGCCCATTTACATCCTCAAATCAATAATTATTGAAATCCAAGTCCTTATTAACAATTACAACGTGCATTAGAACATTTGTAGTCATTGCTGAAACCCAAATTATTCATAAATTTGACAATATTATTATTATTTTGCACATTTTATATTGCAAATTTTAGGATATAGGCATTAGAAATGAGTATAACTTTGTTACCACAAAACACAACGTTTGAAAATATTTATATGATCCTTGATCATTTATCACAAATGCATGTTAAATGATTTAGTTAAACTTGCTTGCTTACATTTTTATGAAATATAAAAATATGCAAATCAAAGTAGAATTTTAGGGCATTAGAAGCATCACAACAATGAGGCCCTTAACTACTTTAGCACATTGTTTTTGATACATGTTAATAGTTTCAGAAAATATTCAAAAAACAAGATGTTCCAACATACCACATGTTCACCATCTTCAGTGAGTCCAATTAGGATTTTGTCTCCTCTTCATGTAACACTTTTGGTGGACCTTTCAAACAAAACACAAAATGCAAACATAAAATAAAAAATTGAAGCATGTTTGTTTGCAACTCTATAAGGAATCACTCTCCTTGGTTAATGCAACAATATGTAAATCAATCAAAAGCAATTGTGTTCATTTGTTTCCTAATTGTAGGTGACAACAACAAAGTTTGATCACCAATTTGAGCATTTTTTAATCCATAGCAATGTAAGAAGCTAAAACTAAAGGTATTTTTTCCAAAATCTTCACAAATTAGAATAGAAGAGGTTGAGAATTCAATAATAATCTCAAAGAAATTACTCTATGAAGTTGAAAACTCAACATGAATGTTGTGTTTAGTTTTCCAAAACATCAACAAATTGTATTGTACGGGTGTTGAGGATTCAACATGTTTAGTTTTCCAAAACTTCAACAAATTGTATTGTATGGGTGTTGAGGATTCAACATGAATGGCATGAATTCCAAGTATGTCCATCTTTCTTCCCAAACATAATTTCATCTTTTCTAGTACATAATTTGGTTGAAATAAGAAATAAAATTTTCACCTTATTTCCAAAGGAGAACGATACCATCATATGCATCTACAATCTTCTTGCCACTCAAAAAACTAAACAATTTCATTGCACAAAAAACCAATAAATTTTTTATGCTAACACAAAACAATGAGGGAAGGAGGGAGACAAACAATGTTTGAGAAGTTCATTGAACTTTACATTTATTTTCTCCTTTTTCCATTTAGCATTTACAATCCCCAGCAAGACAAAAGAAAAAACATGAACTTACAATGAATTTCAAAAGCAAGTTGTCCTAATGTTGAAAGAATTGAAAATAGAAATGGAAAGGACACAACTGAACTCTCAATCATAAGCTAGGTTTTGGGTTTTGAGAATTTTTTGTCGATTATAAGCACAAGCAAACTTAAAATTTGAATTGTGACTAGACTAACTACAACTTAAGGATTCAATTTTTATAGCACTTTGATATAAAAAAGTCACCTCAAGACTCAAGACAAAAGTAACCCTAGACCCTCAAGCACTCATATGCACTTATGAATTATGAACCATGAGCTTACCATGAACTTCAAAAGGAAGCTTCCTGAATGATTTCAAGCACATTATGTTTGAAAAACTGAAAGAAAAAATTGAAGGTGGGATGAAAATTGAAAAAGAACAAAAATGCACACACATTTCCAACAAAACAAAATACTACTCTACTTTTTTTGATTGTTGAGAATAGAGAGTTGAGAATGCATTCAAGCTTGCATCCCCACAAAACTCTTTGATTTCTAGCTCTAAATTTGTCCTTTCAAAAATTCAAACAACAATCACAATGGCACTCAATCTCCAATTCCAAATTCATCCTTTCGAAAATTAAACCAACACTTGTAATATATTCAGGGAATGAAGATGTTGTGCATTGAAGAGCCAAAGGCCTCTAAAGGATTTGTCCACCAATTCACTGACCAAAGGAGGCCATCATCAAAAGAAAGGAGCAACCAAATCCACTCCTATGAAATCAGTGGCTTAGGCTTTTAGGTGTTGGCCCAAAAGGAAAAACTTAAATGGATGAAAAGCTCTCAAATCCAGTAAGAGCCTCAAAGCTGTTCCTTACCGTATAGTTCAAAGCTTTAGGGTTTAAAATCTAGAGCTGGCCCTCAAATCCAGTAAGAGCTTCAAAGCTGTTCCTTACCCTATAGTTCAAGGGTTTAGGGTTTAAGGTTTAGGGCTGTGAACTAACTGCCTGTCTGTTCCTTTGAAAGACATCTGCCTATCTGAAGACTTTGAAGGTTTCTCTTTGCTTTTCACCAACACTTGTCTGCTGATTGGAGATTTGCTATTTCAGAGGATGGTGATCAGGCAGCCATGAGAGGAATGGACTAGGCAGCACATGGAAATGATAGTTGTTCGCCCAGAAAAACCCCCCAATAATTTGGGGGAAAGTCTTACTAAAGCTGGGTGAGTTTGCATAGAAATGCACTCTAACTCAAGTAGGCACTACTAAATAGGTAGTCAGTATTGATACATATTTTCAATGATTGGATTCAGGTTTTGACATACCTTGTAATCTTGAAGAATCTCAATTCTTGAAGTGACAATCAATGCAACTTGGGATTTTGTGGAAGTATTTTCTCTTGACTCACACAGACTTTTTACTTTCTAAGAGAATGGGATTGCAAAGTGGAGAGAACTTGTTCAATTCATTCTCTCACAAGATTGATGATTTGAAGTAAAATACAGCCAGTTCACTTCCGCAGAATTCGCTGTACAATTTTTTGCCTTCAAGAGCTTGGAATAATGCTTTAAAGGCTCTACTTTTAGAGATTCATTTTTGTGTGGATTTTGCATGCAGCTTAACAAAAAAAACTTCATATTCTTAACATCTCAGTGGATATCTTTAGTTTTTAATGAGAGATGAAGGATGCTTCAAGAGTACATTGTTGCACTATTACTACCATTTGCCACACCAATTCTCCTCTGATCACACGGGGATTCAAGTTTGCTGTATCTCAGCCAGAGTAGGATGCCAATCATAATTCTCTGCCACTGTGATTCAGAAAGAGTAGGATTTGGATTGGCATTCTTTGCCACTGTGTTTCAGAAAGAGTAGGATTTGCATCGAGATTCCTTTCCATTGTGTTTCAGAAAGAGTAGGATTTGGATTGAGATTCTTTGCCACTGTGTTTCAGAAAGAGTAGGATGTGGATCTCGAATCGTTTTGCTATGTCTCAAAGAGTAAGTTTCAAATTAATTATAGGGATTCAAGTTTGCTGTGTTTCAGAAAGAGTTACTAGGATTTGGATCAGTATTCTATGCTGTGAGATCACAGAAAGAGTTGGATTCAAATCTGCAGTCTAATTTTAAACATATGATTTTTAAATATAATTATAAAAAAATCTAAAAACATGTTCATATTAAATATTGTGTTAAATAATATTTTTAATTCAATATATCAAAGCTTACTTACGACTGGTTTACAACTATTTTTCATTTATGTTTTAACTAAGATAAGCAATCTAATTTACTATGTTCAACCCTCAAATTTTATAGGTGACTATTTTACAACTATTTTTCATTTATGTTTTAACTAAGTTAAGCAATCTAATTTACTATGTTCAACCCTCAAATTTTATAGGTGACTATTTTACAACTATTTTTCATTTATGTTTTAACCTTAAGCAATCTAATTTACTATGTTCAACCCTCAAAGTTTATAGGTGACATAGTTCAAATCAATTCCATGGAAAGAAAATAACTATTTGAATTTTATTTTTTGAAATGTTATAAATCTTGGAGGCTTCCAGTGAAAAAGTATTAAGATATTATATGCATTTCAGACAATACAAATGAATAATTGTCATTTCAAACACCCTAGATTCAGAGGTTGAATTCAATTCCTCAAGATCACTAATATATGAATTCATTTAGACTATTCACATCATTATAAAATGTGGATGCAATTAACTAGTCCTTGTTCACTAGACCAATGAATTCATTATTTTTCAACTACTCCTTGTTTATTAAAACCAATGAATTCAGTATTTTCCAACTAGCCCCTCATTTACTAATACTAATGAATTCATTTCAAATCTATTAATACTAGTGAATTCATTTCAAATCTAGTGAAATTTGTTGTAATACCAATTCTTAAAAAAATCTATATACTTTACTTTTGTCCATATGGGAAAAAAAATAAAAATAAAAATCTTGCACAATAAAGTACTACCCAGCTTGACTGGGTCAGCTCAAAAATATAATCAAATGGCTTTAGTTTATGCACTAGTGTACTTTGCAGCAAGTCTTAGAAGAATCTCGTGAAGCTCGTCTGTTGCACAAAACATTGGGGTGTGATCAGCTTGTATCTCCACCACTTCAGTTTGGGGACATGCCTTTATGATGTAGTCTTGAGATGCAGGAGGTAAGCATTGGTCAATGGAAGTCTTGATATACACGGATGGAATTGTTCCATGCTTCTCCTTGGTATAGTGCACCACTGTGGAAAATTGTACCTCGAAAGATGCTGGTCTGCACATGATTTGTGCTAGTGCCAAATCCTGTGAATCATATGACCACATCAACAACCATCCATATGCAGGTCCAATTAAACGTCCAGAGAGAAATTGACCAGAATTTTGAAAGTGTTGCATGCAATTCTTCAAAAGCATTCATTCAGATCAGTGCAGGATTGATCATGAAATTACTGCAGACACTAGACCTGATTGATATATTACATAAAGTTGTGGTACCGAATTATATTGAGCAACAGAATACATGAACTCATGAGCTGCAGCTGGATATGAAAATTAGGAGGGCTCGGTACCGCAGATGGTGTTTTGGGTGAAGTGTAAAAAACTTTCTGCAGGTTTGCCTTGTCGATGGTGATTGTGGTGGGAGGATTTTCAGGCCCGTTGCCGAAAATCTGCTTTGCAAATATCTGGAACGGACCAATTAACGGGAAACACTGAAGAGACAAACCACGACAGGCATCCCATAATATTAATAAGCTGAAATTTCACTGCTAGATGTTAAGAAAACTCTAGTATAGTTTCTGAAGATTCACTCATGCAGCTGGGAAGAACTAGATCACACTATTCTATTGTCAAGCTCACATCTGAGTCAAACCTCTATGTCAGACCTCCTACAATTGATCAATACTTCACCGGTAGAGCTATGAGATGGCTGTGAGCACAACTACTTGAAAAAACATAATGGAAACCTACTGTGACCACAACAGCCTAATGGAAAGATGTCCATGAACAGCGTCGGAGTATCGACAAAAGTGCAGCCGGAAATCAGTGTTTTTCCCTTTCCCCATTTGTTGACAACTATTATGAATGCGACATGATCTGAGGTCTGCACACAGCTTGCATGATTTCAAACTGGAAATTTTACAAGAATTGACAAGGATCATAGGTGGTGAGAGAATCAGAATTTGGACTTATACGCACGCCTTTAAAGTAGTCTCCTGTAATGTCGAAGGAGACTCCACTTGGCAGCAGAGCACCAGCCACATGGATAGCTAAGGAGATCTTATGCGTGAAATTCTCCATCGCATGTAACAGACTTATCGATCCAAGACTATGCCCCACTAACACCACCTGCAGGAAGAACACACCCCGGTGCCCAAGATAATATATATTAACCACCAATTCAATAACCCATGGCAGTACTGCACCAATTCCGTCAGCTTGCAGCGTGACATTGAAGTTCAAGCTAAACCAAAACCGAGTCCAAAACACAGCGTCTGATCAATTTCACAACGACGCACTTCCAGCTCTGATGATGAGAACTTCAATGCGAGTTCCGAGAACTTTAGCAAAATCAGTGATACGTAATTTGTGGCAAGTTTTGATGATGGGCATTGGTTTGAAAATAAAGTATTCATGTAAGAGACCATAACTTTCTTCACGACGGATCTTTAACCCTAGATATCTAGATTTCTTTCAAGCTGGATGCAGGAGTGCATAGGTTTATTACCCGTTCCGTTGCAGGGATGGCATTCAAAACGTCCACCAAAGGCTGGTTAAAGACTTCGAAATCGGAGACCGTGTTGGAATCGACAGCGCTGGCACCACAGCCTGCCAAATCCACCGCCGTTACCTTGTACCCCTCTGCCTGCAGCAATGCCATCGTCTTATAATACGACCATGCTCCATGCATCGACCCGTGCACCAGCACCCAATGAAGCTGTGACCGATCGATTTGTCCCATATCGCTGCTAGCACGTAGATGAGGTTCCCCACGAATATGGATGCAGCAGATCTCTCCCGCCTCTAATCTCGTGATCAACTTTTTAGACACCAAGTGATCTTTTTCGACTTGATCAAAATCTAGACTCAAATTCACTTCACAATCACAAGGTTACTAGCTAGATCCGGTACAGCCTGCAATACTTGGAGACACTGGAATCTGAACTATAATGTTGTATTGTAGAGGAGAATTAGGTCCTAAAAGGCCGCTCCAGAGCTGCACCCAGCTGGTGACTATCAGACACTGAGACTTGCAATCTGATTTTGTTAACTTATGACACAGCTGCTTGCATATTAGTAACTATGGAAACAATAGTTTACTGCATCAGCGACAGCTACACGCGTACGAATTCTTCGGGAATGCTGCTTCGACAGGGTCAAGGCGGCTCTACGGAGCCGTCTTCACCATGATCGTGTACGGCAGCTCGTTTACGTCGGCCCATAGACTGAAACGCCCTAGCTTGACGTAAATCTCTCCCTGGCTATCCTTGGGAAGCTGAACGAGGGAAGGAAGGAGCCGTGGCGGCGGAAAGGAGGAGGAGGAGGAGGAGGAGGGAACGGGATCCCGAGTCGAGCCCAGTCGAGCCCAGTCGAGCCTTCGCCGTGGAGAAGCTGGCGACTTGCGGTACGGTTCCAAGTGGACGGTCCAGATGCATCCGATAGGTACCGCAGCCGAGCCTTAGCCGGAGCTTTCCGCTGAGAGAAGCCCGCCCGCTCGGGAATTCCCGCGTACGAAGTGCCAGCTGGACGGTCCAGATGCATCCGATAGGAAATCCCCACATGGATCACATTTTTGATCGCGTTGAGCTTATCTAGTCCGGGAACGTAGGCCGTGACGTGTGCCTAACGGTACGGGGCCTCTCCCGAAGGAAAACGAGGCGTCACAAACACGCTGGCCATGCCAATAAATTAAATAATTAAGAATATGGTGACTTTGGATTATTTTTTGAAAACTAAAAAAATCGAACTTTTGGGGTCCCCATAACTAATTAA
>Ga0209208_10006045_pt1 | contig 16751 bp, 6 predicted proteins | sample S1TSphfallax_3_FD_187694 | JGI IMG/M metagenome (GOLD analysis project Ga0209208, IMG submission 187694) | Host-associated microbial communities from peat moss isolated from Minnesota, USA - S1T2_Fd - Sphagnum fallax MG (SPAdes) (version 2) | ecosystem: Host-associated > Plants > Peat moss >...
GGTGATTATTAATGGTTATTGGTGGCTATTAGTGGTTATTCTATTAATGACTATTAGTAGTTATTTTATTAATGGTTATTAATACGTATTCTATTGGTGGTTATTAATGGCTATTTTATTATTGGTTATTATCGATTATTCTATTAATGGCTATTAGTAGCTTTTATATTGGTGGCTATTAGCAGTTATTTTATTAATGGTTATTTGTGGTTATTTTATTAATGATTATTAATAGTTATTTTATTAATGGCTATTAGTAGCTATTATATTGGTGCCTATTAATGGATATTGGTGGCTATTAGTGGTTATTATATTAATGGTTATTGGTGGTTATTCCATTAGTTGCTATTGTTGGATATTTTAGGTAATATTATCATCGGATATTGGTAGTTATTTTATTGTAGGTTATTTTAAATTATTTTTCGTAGGCTATTATTGGTTATTCTAGGTTATTTCTCATTAAATCATTATATTATATTTTAGATTGTTTTAAATTTATATGCTTATGATGAAATAAGTTATAATAACATAATGTAGAATGACCTTGAATAACCTAAAGTATAACCTGAGATTATTTGAATAATTTAATTTAAAATAACTTAAAGTAAAAAACATATAGTAAGCTAGCTAGGATACCTTAAAATAGAATAACGTATAATAGTTTAAAGTATAATAATTTATAATAACCTATAATAACTTTGGGTATAAGTTATAATAACTAAGATAACCTAATATAATATAAGGTATATCATAAAGTAGCATGGAATATTTAAAACAAAAACATAAAAAAAACCTGTTTACCACAATAAATTATAATAATGAATTATGTCAATTAGTAATGAAACACAATGTTTTACATAATAATATTATAGTGAAATAACTTTAACCAAGGTGAAATCACTAAAATGCAATGAATTTATTTCACTTTTAAGGTCCCATGGTGATTTATGCTAATGAACTACACCCCATTTTTGTACCAGTGTACCATTAGGAATATCACACCCCAAATTTTTGAGACCCATCCAACCTTAGGACAACATAGGATTCACATTTTTTTAAAATCATTTCAGATTTATCAAAAGGTTACTTAAATCATGTAAAATTCAAATTTCTAATTAAATTTACCAAAAAATGTGTTTTGATGTGGAAAATGAATGCATAAAGAAAAAGTTTCAAGAATGTTACACAAAGGATTTTTTTATTAGGGACACAAAAGGAATCTATTTTTGGGGAATTTTTCATGGATGTTATTTTTTTTAATACTTCAAATGCTAACCTATTTGATGTCTTTTATAAATAATTGATTAAATCAATTTTCATTTAGTTATGAATTTTTGAAATCATGTCATGAAGTCCTAAAGGGCCATTGATGTGAAGAACACAAATGATAACTATTTTCATTTTTTAAAATTTTAATGACTAGTTTGGATCATTCCCTTGTGCATGTACTAAACAATAAGAAAAAATATCTAATGTGTAAGTGAAAGGACATTTTTTAAAAAAAAATCAGGAATGGGGTCAATAATGGTTCAAGAATCAAAATGTTAATGCATATCATAGGTTTTTGGGTGTTCATTATTTTTCATGAGCGTGTGCATAGGTGGGGAAAACATTGCCCACCTAGTCCAATCAAATAAACCAATGTATAAGTAGATGGAATTTTATTTTTTTAATTGGGTCCAAGTTTCCTATGACTTTGGCAAGGTGGTTCCTAGTGGTACCACCCAAGGAAAAGTTTGCCGAATGTCATTGTCTACGAATGTAGTTGCAAGAATGTCAATAGCAATTAAGCAACAATTGTTGGAACAAAAGGAAAGGGGTGTAGTGGGCAACCAAATTGAACCTCAAGTTCAGCATCGCCAACAAGTTTGAAGTTCACTGAACCTAACAAGCTCAACATGTGAACCAAGCTCATGTGCTTCAAATGTAGGGTTAAGGGGTCCAATTTAGACCTTTTTAAAAAGTTTTCATCCTTGGGGATTTCAAATCATCCATAATTTGGATAATAGTTAGTTTTTCATCCACATTAATTGGAAAACAAAGGTCAAGAACTAGACAACTTAAAGAACTACATAAAGTGTTTTATAACTAAATAATGAGTATCAACATGTATCTAGCAAATACCTTAGTATATACATAATTTAACCCTCATGTATAGGAGACAAAAATTGAAATTTAGTTGAAATTACAAATTTGGAATTAATTTTGGGTTTTTTTTTTGCAAAATTCATAACTTGACCATATGAGGTCAGATTTTTTATTTGTCTTCAACACTAGAATTTTGTAAAGGACGGCAACATGTGTGGAAGATATGAGTTAATTTGGAAACAAAACAATTTTGGAGGTTTATTTTAAAGGTGCGAAGTGTGTGTGGAGTTGGTAGGTTCATGACAAGATGTTGGGCAATAAGCTTTTGTGTGGGTAATAATTATTTTACCTGACTCGTAGGTGCTAGAATGTTGCACCTCAATGAATGAAAAATGTTGTGCAATTAACTTTTCTTTTTTTGTAATGGTTTGTTGTAGTAGGTAAAAAAAATTTGACCTATGAAATGGGGGAAACTATGCATGTATGTTGTTTATTTGTTTTGTAAATCCCCCCAGTGGTCTTCTTAGGTTATGCCCATGTTTCCTATCATTATGTTGGTTGGGCTATAAATTATTTTTAGGAGGTAGGGGGTTTGTCAAGTTGTGGGCCATTGGTTGACACCCTAAAATAAGCACATGCTTACGAGTTCATTTTTTAGAAATCTATGCATGTTACTCAATAGGAAACCCAAGGTTAAAGGCTATGATCCAACTTCACATGTCTGCTTACTACCATAATGAATTTTGAGGTTGTAATTAGTGTGGTTAACAATTTGGGCATGGGACAAGTCTACCCACCAATTCTAACCATGAGTAGGTCCAGTTTGATTCATAAGTTCAATGGACATATTGATTAGGTTTTTGTAAAGTTTAAGTTGTAAACTTGAGTTAACCTTATTGCAAGCATTTTCTATATTTGATCACAAAGATTGTTCCATCAATTGTTGTATGGCAATGAAATTATGGTGATGATTAATAAATTGTTTTTGTCGTGTTCACATTGAGCCACCACATGTGTTTGGCCTTGTGAAGCTTGGTGGTTGGATCTAGGTGCCCTCTATGTTTAGTTTTGGGTTATAAACACAAAAGGTTTAACAAAATTAATTATTTCGATTATGGATAGGGTTAGGGTTTAGGGGCACATTACATGTAGATTTGAAGATAGTAATACAGGCCACCATCCCTAGAGCAACATGTGAGGATTTTAAAGAAAACAACTTGGACCAAGAGGTCACAAAACCTTCTTCTATGAGTTTTGCATTATTATGAATTCATTTGGAAATATGGAAGATGACATGGAGTGCCTTGGGTTTGTTAGAAATTGGTTTTTTAAACAAGTGGATGTTATTTCATTCAACAAATGGAAGTTGTGTTTCAAGACTTGGATGCAAGCCAAAAGGCAAAAGAACCTAACTTTTAATCCTTGATGGGCATTTGAACTTTCACCTTAACATTTGGAACATGAGGCATTAGAGACTTATGAAAGTTGGTCAAATTGAACTATAGTTCAAACAAAACTCCAAGTTGTGGAACAATATTGGACACAACAAATGGAGCTCATGATAGTTTTCTAAGAGGGGGCAACAATGTTGGGGGCAACCATGCCAATTAATCCCAACATTAATTCCTAACATAATTCAATAATTTCCTCCACTAGGGGTCTAGATGTTATAGCTCATGTGGACCCATTGGATTGCACATCTTTTATGCCATGAATTTCCCATGCAACATTTGGGTGCCATTGCAAGTATTGGTGACCCACCCCCATAAGATCAACCCTTTCAACTTTTAAAATTGAAAGATGGGGGCATTTGGAAAGAGTGGATTTAATTAAAAGATCTAGGATTTCCAAAAGGAAAAAAGGATACTCCACTCACCATGTACACAAGGTTGGCATGGTTTGCCAAATAAAGCAACAATGCTTTCATGAAATGGCAATTAGTGTAGTTGTACATGTCTAAGCAAGATTAAAAGGTGCAATGGATGGCATAACCTCAACTCACCATTAATTATCATGGGGGTTATACCATATTGGAAGAAACATTTCACATTGTGGAAAGGATTCATTAATGATTTTGTGTGGTGGAAGCTAGTAAATTAATAAGTTTATTGTCACCATGACTACCCAAAAGGATTCCAAGAAAGAGGAATCAAGGGCCGAATGAAAGCACATTATAGGAAGGTCACTTTAAGCAAGATTTTAAAAAAAAAATTATAGTACATTTTGTGTTATTTTAGGTGCAATTTTTCTTAGATTTCATCTAGTGTTTTCATAAACATGTAAACTGGATTTTTATACAAAGATCTCCAACATAATTCTTGTTATGTTTCAAATGAAAGTGATTTTTCAACAAACTTCTTTTTCAAGATAGTTATGTTTGTTTGAATGAAAAACTTCATTCAATTTTTTTTTGTGAAATCACATGAATGGAACTTTTCATATGGAATTGAAATGGTACAATCAACGCATATTCAATATATGACAAAGTACTTCAGTAAGTGTCGTAATTATTTGAATCATTTAAAATATATATTTACACTTTGTAATGTATTGGTACATATATTTATTTTTCAAAATGTAGTATTTAATCATTTAACATCAATCAAAAAATGTACTTTCTTTTGACAATTGCATTATTTAGCATTAAAAACCTTATTTTGAGTATAACTTATGAAACCCTCTTTTAATATTGGTTTGGTGGAAGTTGAAAGTCACAACAACACACCAACAACTAGGAGGTCGGTAAAATTTTTATCCCAACAACTATTTTGGCCCCTATAAATGTCTAGGCACTAGGGTATGGATAAATCTACAACATACTTTCCATGCACAAACGTTACAATGTGATAGTTGGAAATTACCCAAGTTGCTCCTACATATTTTTTTTCATAATGTTAATTTCTTTGGGCAGGCATTAGGTATGGGTGCAATGTAAACACATATTGTATCATATCTTATAAAACATAATATATTATGGGCAAACTAAAATGTTCATTCATTATCCCACATCGAGTTGGGATGAAGTTCAACATCTCTTGGCACAAGTTAAAGCATGTGAGAGCCAATGATATGATAATAAAATTGCCACTATGAGAAGATGGGGTGTTTTGCCATTGGGTTTTTGAATTACAATGACCATTTGCAACTCATTGCAATTCTACATATTTCTATGGGTGTGAATGCTATCAAACAAGTTGCATGGATTGCAACAAATGCAACTCACCATATGTGAAATTGTAAACACATGCAACTCATGCAACTTAGTTATAATTATGTAAGAATAACTACTATGCAATTTTAATGCAACTAGTTTGCAACCACCATGATAACATCATGTTGATGTTATTTTTCATTGATCCATCAAAATCTAACACATGGCACTATGGGGATTTTTGGGTGAATTTATTTTTTGAAATATTGATCTCCACCATCCATTATGATTGTTCATTTTATATGGTATTACATTGTGACACGTGACATAATTGAAAATTGCCATGTGGCATATTATTTAAAATTTGAAAAAAAATGTAAATATTTTTAAAAATATCTAGGTAGGTTGTAGCTATTTTTAAAAAATTATTAACTTACTGACAGTTGAGCATTAGTCGTAAAATAGTGCAAAAATTATATTTCTATAGTGGCAACATAATGGCACAACTAATTGAATCAACATGAATCATAATTGACAATTATTTGTAAGTGTCATATATAATGGGTGATGGAAATGCATGCACGTAACATGGTTGTATGTGTTGACATTATACACTAATTGGAACATAATTATTGATTGGGTGCTACATTTACACCAATTGTAATGTAGTTGCCATTCACAACTAAAATGCAACTTGTCAAAAAGTCAAACATGATTGATTACATACATTACACTCCATAGGCGTTCCATTTGAAATTAGGTTGTAACTACTATAAAACTCTTTAATTTTCTAATTTGGCATTTTATTTATTAATTGTGTGTATTTCCATGTTCTAGTTGTCGTGTATTTGTATATAAGTTATTTTGGAACTTTAAACCTAGTGTGGTTCAAGTAGACATGAATTCTAATAATGTATGTTTGAATCAATTTTATTATGCCTATCTCATATACACTATTCAAAGGAGTACATATACAAAAGTACACTTGACCATGTTAAAGTTAATACAAAAGTTCAAAGGATTATGTATTTAGACTATTCCTAATTTATCATTCTTGGAGGAGTTAAATTCTTTCAATTGTGGTGAACGCTTCAAAGGTGGTGCATTTAATCTTTACAATAGGATTTGGTGACATCGTGAATTTTTTTGCTACATTTGTGATCAAATTCATTTGTCTACAATCTTTAACCCAATCTAACATTTCCATTCGTCAAAACCCTCCCATGTTAATGTTGTAACTTAAAAACACCATTTGAACACATAAATACAACCACTACATCTAAAGCAGTTCATGTCTTCACATTGGACCTTTGTCCACATCACAAAATATTTTGGACATCATTTGGGAATATTCTTCCACATTGCAAAAATGAATCCACATGACATTGGAATATTCTAGAAATATTTGGTGATGTGGTATGGAATATGTTACCAAGATTTCTTTTTGCTCCTTTGAGCCCACTTGTTCGCTAGCCCACTCACTACTCGTTGTTCAATATTCAATATTCACCTACTAGCATCGCTTTTTGGGTGACATTGAATTTTGAAATTCCTTCCTTATTCTGTCAACTTTTTAGGATGGGAAATAGACCCAACCAAAAAAATGTTTTAAAGAAAATACCAAAGATGACATATTTCAGCACATTTTTTGTTTCACAAGTTAACTTGAACTTTGACACAAAATCAATGAACAAAACATAAGTGTTGTACATTCAAAAGTGCTAGGACAATGTATTATAAACAATACGTTGCTTGATAGAATAACAACAAAAAAAGGCATTTACTGAGTTTGCAAACCAAAGATGTGTGATTTAACTACATATTTAAAAACTCTAGGATTCAAATTGTGACATAGAAGAAATTGAGGTTAGCAGCTAAAATGTCTTCCGCTCTTGGCTTCAACACCTTGACCATCATTTCCTTCTAATTCCCTTTTAACCTTGCTCCATGTACTTATGAAGACATGATGTTTATGGAAAGACACAAGGGCTTGACACAACATTGATAATGTAAGGATTTTTTTGGAATAAATGAAACCCAAGAAATTCTATGGCTAGGACCTTTAGCATCAAGAATAAATTTGTAAAAGTAATTCTCAAGCATTACATAACACCTTATTGCATAATAATAAATTTTTTTTCATATGTAAGCAAGCTTTTTCAAATCTATTCATGGGCTACCAAAAGTGGTTGGAGATTGATAAAATTATAAACCTTTTCCAAAGGTTGGCCTAATTTTAATGAATAATGGCCTTGATTTCATTGAAGGGCATATCTAGTGTTTTGTCCAAGTAACTTTGAAATTCATTCATGTACTTTACTAAGAACAACATTGGAACTATTGTTATGAATTGCAAAAAAAATTCCCACAATTTTATGTATTGTAAAAATCCCAAATATCACTAATTGTCAAGCTCACAAAATCCTTTAAAATTTTTCTTCCTAAAAATCAGACCTAAATCCATCATATACGTTTGACAATGGACCTAACCCAAGTTGTTCAAATAGGTGTCATAGATTAACAATTGTGGGAGGGTTCAAAACAAAACTTAGCACTATGTTTAATGATGTTGTTGGATATTGCAACTCCACATTGAAACCCAATATTATCAAATTAGATTTTCACACCCACCTAATGTGTAGGTGGTCATCACACCCAAATATGTTGTATGGAACATCATTCTACAAATGTGTTTGTGGGGGGGGGGGCAAGGGGGTGGGGGTAATGAAAATATCCAACACAATAAATTCCTTTTTTTTTCCTTATGCATAACTAGAATTCTTGGTTTTTCAAATGGTCCAAGTTGATTGATTGGTCTTTCTCCACTAATGAACATGTACATTTTGACTAGAAGCTAAAGGCTTGAATGACATGTGTATTTTTTTAACCAATAAGGATGGTTGAAATGACCTATTTAACTATTTGTTAACTTGGACATCTAATCAAAGTAAACAAAAAATTGACAACCTTGGTCAATGTCTTAGTCAAATAGAATGTCTAGTCAAGTTAGAAAGAAACACATGACACCTTTAGTCAAAAGGGCCAATGGAGTTTTAGTCAAATTGGACATTTGGTCAAGATGACCAATGTTAGTACTACATACCTACTTACCTACCCCCCATCCCCCCCACCCACCTACCTACCTACCTACTACAACCCACTTACCTTCCCACCTACCCACCTACTTATTAATTATAACCTACCTACTTACTTATCTACCCACCAACCCACATACTAATTACCTACTACAACCTACTTAATCACCTAGCCACCCACCCACTAAATATTTATTACAACCTACTTACCCACCCACCTACCTCAACAAACTTTTCCTCGGGTGGTAGCACTAGGAAACACCTTGCCAAAATCGTAAGAAAGTTGGACCCAATGTAAGGAATAAAATTCCATCTACTTATACATTGGTTTATATGATTGGATTAGGTGGGTTATGTTTTCCCCACCTATGTATACACTCATGAAAGATAATGATCATGAGCACCCAAAAACCTATAATATGCATTAACATTTTGATTCATGAACCATTTTTAACCCATTCCTGACCCAATTCCTCACTTTTTTCTTTTAAGTGTCCTCACATTTACACATTAGATTTTTTTTTCTTGTTTATTTAGTACATGCACAAGGGAATGATCTAAATTAGTCATTAAAATAAAAAAAAGATGAAAATAATTAAATCATTTGTGTTTTTGACTGCAATGGCCTTTTAGGACTTCACAATTGTGACTTCAAAAAATCATAATTAAATGAAAATTGATTCAATCAATCATCTATAAAAGACATCAAGTAGGTTGGCATTTGAACTATTCCTAAAAATTAACATACAAGAAAAAAATCCCAAAAAATAGATTCCTTTTGTGTTCCTAATCAAAAAAATCCCTTGTGTGACATTCCCGAAACTTTTTTTTTATGCATTCATTTTCCAAATCAAATTTTTAAAAAATAATAATAATTAGAGTTTTGAATTCACTATGAGTTGGGTAACCGTTTGAAAAATAATTTGGAATAAAAACCTTTCTTTATGTGAGTCCTATGTTGTTTTGAAGTTGGATGGGTTTCAAAAATTTGGGCTATGACATTTTAAGCGGTACCACCCAAGGATAAGTTTTCCCACCTATGTACATCATAGTATTGTAGTGATGTGTTGAAATAAACATGTGAAATAAAAGCATTAACAAAAGTTGAACACCTTTTGATGGTGTGCTCCATTAGTTAAAAACTTAGTTTATCATTAGGGAGGTCAAGGGTTCAATTCCTAATATTTGTAACCTATGTACATGTTTAAGGGGCTAAAGTAGGTAGGCTAGGTTAAGTTAAATAGATTATATTAGGTTAGGTTAAATTAGGTGAAGTAGGTAAAATATGGTAGGCTACCACCTACCTACCTACATTTTTATGACCTATTTACCTACTTGCTTACAAAAACATTTTTTGATAATAAATGTAAAAATATTTTATTTAAATAAATTGACCAATCAAATGGTCCACTATTTATTAGTCAAAATGACAAGTCAAATGGTTTTTATTCTAATAGTCAAAAATACCACCCCAATCACATTGGACATGTTAGAATTGACTTGTCCAAAATGACAAGGGGGTGAATGCACGATCAAGTGGCTCAATATTGGCAAAAAATACACTCTTTATAAATCCATGTAAGATTTTTTTAAATGATTCAAATTGACATGGTTGTTATTGTAAAAAATGTTATTATTATAATCTTTGCATAATACATGTTCAATCACCTAAAAAATTCCCAAATCTATGTGAAAACTTGTATTTAATGTAGCTAATGTCATTTTTTTAATTTGGAAGTCCTAAAGGGAAAACCCACAAAGTCCATATGAATAAATGACCCATGTAAAGCTTTCAAAAAATATGTTTTTGGGACAAAGAAATTGAAAAAAAAAACAAAAATTGCAATTCATATGGACTTATGAAAATATGGTCAAATTTTAACCATTCAAAAGTCCCTAACTATTAAACAGTTAAGGTTTTCAAAAAATAATAATTTCATATGAATTTATTATCTTGTATTACATCGTATATTGAGTCCCAATAACAAATTTGGAATGTGAATCAATATTATTTTTTTCATTTTGTGATGTTCTAGTCAAATGACCAATCCATATTTTTCAATTTCAAAAGTTCATTACTATTAGCAAATGAAATTTTTATCAATAAATAACCACACATTTTTCTTCATAATGAAATTGTTAATTTAGACCCAAGTCCCAATTAGTAGATCTAAGGATATATTAATCACCATATGCATTTGAATAAAAGGTACCCATGAAAAAAACATCATTTCGTTGTTAAAGTGAGCCATTTGATTGTGCATCTACCTAGGGGGTCTTTTTTATGCTTGTCCAAATTTGGTTTTTTTTTACTAGAATTTCCAATTTGAAAAACCAAAAATCATAATAGTGATGCAATCAATGTTTTTTTGAACAAAAAAATAGAAAGGAGATTTATTCAATTGTGGGAGATTTTTGCCACTAGGGACACATGCAAAAAAATGTGATGAATAGTATGAAATTATGGTGTAATGATGAAAATAAGGAGCAAAAGAAAAAATATTATGTAAAGCTGAAAAAAGTATTTGCTACCAACAAATAGCACAACTTTGATGCTTTATGCTAATATGATCATTCCTTTTAATGTTGTGTTCATTACAATTCATGTTATGTTTTCCAAAAACTTGATCACTTCCTTTAACCTTTCTATTGCAAAGCACAAAACAGATTGTGAAGTCTATTTTAAACAGAAATATAGAGTTTGGAAATGAAAAAAAGTTGAATGCACCTTAATGGTGTTTCACCTAATAACTCAAGTTCGACAAATGTTTCATCTCCCAAAGAAATTGTTGCAACTTCATCATATATGATAGCAATACTATTATGTTCATGGATGCATATTCATTCCCTAATGCTTGCATATTCTTCCCACAAAGTTGCCTCATTTTACCTAAAAGAACAATTATACAAGACCATACCAATCAATGCTAGAGTCTTTCCCAAGTTCTTACTTCCTTAAGCATCATTGAGACTACATAGTGAAATATTAAATGATGGCTAATGATAGGTAGGGTGGTGGATTTAGGGTATTTTAGGTAATTACCCAATGTGTATGCTCTATGTACCCAACCCTAATTTGTAGTTCTAACAAATTCATGTTCACAAGCGTGTAGTCTTGCTTGTCATTGAAAGATGTGGGCTTAATGACGTTGGCTTTTACAGAAACATTTCAAAGTTCAATGTACAAAGGTTTTGTTTTAAACTTCATGGAATATGACAATGCAAGCGAAATGTATTGTACTAGTGGGCATGTGATAGAACATAAAAATATTGCATAAAAATTGTTTACCAAATATTGCTTATGATAATGTTGAAACCCATGACAACATTGGCAAACAAACTACATACAAAACATGTTCTAAGGACTTTAATTCTTGCTATGATTCCAATTTAAGTGATGACAATTCAAAAGGTGATGGGTCAAAATGTTCTTATGAAAAAATTTTAGATGTTTGAATGGCAAGAAATAAGAAAATTTTGGTGCCCATCAATGTTGTTGCCAAATATTTGTAAGTATAATTTCACTTACTAGCTTTCTAATTTGTTGCAACTTGTATGGTTTTTAAAATTTTCATCTTGTAATATCTTGGTGCACAAATTGTCATATCTTGAGGCTTCACCTTTAAAATTTTCAATTTCTTCACTTGAACTTATTCACTTCCATGTACTTTATAAGATGCAAGAAGGATAAGAAGATCGTCGATATCATTTGAGTTTTGTCATATCTTTTTTGTTTCCTAACTATTTTAATGACTATTGAATGTCCACGTGGTTGAAGGCTATCGATCCAATGAAAATTTCATCTTAGATGTTTAGGGTTTAGGTAGTTATATACTTAAGACCTTAATCGTTTTTTTCTCATAAGTTTTTTTTTTATGGTGGGAATTTCAAAGTTTATAATTTGGGTTGCATTTGAAATCCAACTTTGTTATTATGCTATTCATTTTCTATTTCTTACACATTAGAGTTAATCTAAGGATTGTAGTTCTTACAAAAAAAAATCTTGTTTACCCATTGAAATTTTAAAATATTTAATTTTTCAGAAGAAATTGGGATTAGGGTCCTCTCCCCAAGTGTTGCCAAAAATTTCAAAGTTGATTGCCCATACATGAAGAAATAGTATGATTAAGAAAAAAGATGGGGTTCCCAATTTCACAAAGATGGATGACAGAACAAAAAGGCAGGAGACGAAAGAAAATGTTGAAAATATCAACATGGATATAAGGTCCAAAGATGAAAACTACAACATTGAAGTTGGTAAGTTCAACTTTCATTGTAGGATTCATGTTTTCAACATGTTATCTAGGTGATTTAAGCAATTGTAGTAGATGCATTTAGACTTGCTTTGGAGATTTAGGTGTTTGTGTTTTTTCTAAAGGTGTGTAGATGTAAAAAAAGGGAGATCTAAAAAAATTTGTGATAAATCATAACAATGTGATCATTGGTTCTTCTAGCACAAAATGTAAAAGGTAGAACTCCTTGCCACACAAGAGAAAACAAATATTTCCTCCCCGAAACCTCCCATCCCAAGAGCTCTTGCCCTTACACTACTTGTTGTGAACCCCACACTAGATGTTATTAAGGTTGCACCTTCAATATGGCTTCATGCCTTTACTATATATTGCTTTAGGCCTTTTCAATACAACCATGGGCATCTATAGCTTGGCAATGGCATGTGTATCTTCTATGGATGAAACTACATGGATTGTGCATAGGCATTGTGGGTGTTTGTAGGACAACAAGTGCCAAGCTCCTTTGTACCTATCCAGCCATGTGCAAAACAACTAACATGTCCACCAAAATTCATAAGGCTTTGGTTGTTGGATGCCCATGTCCCCAAGGCTATAATTACTTATGAACCTCCCAAGGGTACAACTACCAATGAACTTCCCAAGGGTACATTTGCCAATGAAACTCCCAAGAAACATGTAATAATAATGTCCTTCCTTTTTCTAATTTGGCTAAGATGGAAAATGTACAAAAAATAAAATAAATAGATTGCCAAAAAATTGAAGATGCTTTGTGTGAAGCTCGCAAAATTACTATGCAAAAACCAAATCAAGTTAAAGTGAAGGTGGGGGGGAAATTGATGGGGGTTGTGATGGAAAAATACGTGTGATGATAACATCCGAACCTTGGTTCCACATATGTTGGGTGTAAGCATTGTCCATTATGATGAATAGGATCTTAACAAATTGCCAAAGTTAAGGTTGGCCTTAGACATTGAATATGAATACAATAAACCCCTTTTATAATCATCCCCATCTTAGTAACATTCTTGTTTTTGTCACACATTTTCTAGGAACCATCTGTTTTAGTAAGAAACACTATTTTTTAAAGTCACTATCACACTCATTAGTAACACAATACATTTGCAAGGATTTCTTTATAAATGTGACTATAATGAGGGAAATCTAGGGCAAATATTAGGGTTTTGTAAATTGTAATTCCCTTTAGCAATGTTAATGTTGCTTTGTGTTCAAGTTGTGCAAACTAACAACAATGAATCCAATTGAAAAGAAAAAACAACTTTCTAATGCACACAAGCAAAAGTTATGTGAACTTGCTAAGAAAATAAAAAATCTTAATAAAAAATATATAGTTGACAAAATACACAAGCTAATAGTTAAGGCGTTCAAACTCAATGTAAACCATCACATTAAAACAAGTAGAAATCACAACCTTTTTCAAGTTTAATAATGCATAGTAAAACTTAAAATAACTTGTGTAGGAAATTTAAACAATTGGCACCATTATTTTAGCATAAAAGGGTTATTTTGTAAGGTTTCTTTACCTATAGTCATAATCTTGTAAGTGTTTATATGGAATGTGACTATACATGTTTAAATCGCAATTTGTCAGTGTTACAAAAAAATTCATCACCAAAGGTGTGATTATAAAATGGGTTTATTGTATCTTGAAAATGAACTTTCTGATAGGGGGTTCAAAAATGCAATAAAAAGGTTTTTTAGGGGAGATTGAAAGCAAGGTTTTCACAAAGGTTAACTATGTGCCCTATGAACATTCAACTTCACAAATGGGAAAGGTTGAAAGAATATTGGACTACTCCATTAGCTAAGAAAAAAATAGGACAAATGTCAAAGGCATGGAGCAAGGTTGTTTGTGTGTCACATGTGGGCCAAACAAGGAAGGGATGAAAAGAAGTTTAATTGGTATGTTGTTATATATGGTTATTTATTTAAATTTCTCTTTTATTCTTAGTTTGTTCATTGATTTTGTCATACAAATATATGCCACATGTAGTTTGTTGCTCAAACTATAAACAATTAAATTATAGACCTTTTAACCCAACACTTGAGAAAATATATTATTATGCCTTAACAAAAAAAGGTAATGCAACCTTGTGTTAATGAGCTCACAACGAAATTCCAAGGATCAAAATAAACAAGTGGATCTTCATAAGGTGGACATTTTATATCCTTCCTTTAATGCTTGGTTAAACCTAGGTACCTAGGCAAAAAATGTGAGTTGAAACCTTCACATCATATTTGAACGTTGAATATTTGAAGATTTCATTATGAATTATCATTGGTTTTATCATGTTTTTTTGCAAATGGTTAAGTTAATATAGAACAAACATTTAAGGCTCTATGAAAGGGTAGTAGCTTGGTATTTCCATATTCCCATCATGTTTCATTATGTTTGCCCTTGTTATTAAAGATTTATGTTTTTAAGTTTACTATGTAAACAATAATTCATGTGGCATGCACATCTTTTCAACTAAATGGTGGGAATCCATGAACTATTATTAAGGTATGGAGGTTATGTTTGGAAGGTTAACAACTTGCATGGAAAAAATGGAGTTAAACCAAACACAAATGGAGGAAATGCAAATGCAATTGGATGGGAAGATGTTTAATGTTTTACTTTCCACAACAAATAATGTTGTTGGTTTAACTAAACTTAAGAACATGATCATGAACTTTAGAGGTAAAATGCTAAACCCAATATTAATTACCAGCACATCTAACCCCAAGTCCATATTATAACAACAATAAGCACTTGTTGCAATGTCACCACTACTGGAGCCAATCTTGAATATTGGAAGAAAAATAGTCTTATCTACAAATGATGGTGCCTATCTTACTAAGAAATTTAATGTAGGTCCAATGGGGTGAAAATAGAGAGACAAAGTCTAAGGGAAAAGGAGAAGGCATTGCTAAAGATGGGTCAAGTCCATATAAAAAATGTCAAATAACACAAAACAAGAAGAAAAGGTTGGTGTGGATAATTAAGGTGTCAATTGATGTTGTAAAACTATGGAATGAATTGAAAAATGGCTCAAGGAGTTCTAATTCACTTGCAAAAGAACATGTAAACCTTGTTGTGCAAAAAATAGGCATAATAAGGAATCACCAACAGAGGGTTGTATAGAATTGTGGTGTAACCAAAAAAGAAGGGAACGCCCACTAAACACCCACAGGTATCCGTCTGACCTCCCTGGACTCTATTACATACACTCCAAGCCACGAACTCTCTGCTGTTTCCCTGACTTGTTACAACCCAAGGATTACTGTGCAGAACCACACAATGCAACTTCCGATCACACAGATGGTCCGTCCGAACCTCGTGTCTCACAACACAAAAACTATTCGGCATGTGGCCTCAGATTGAACATCTACAATGCACCTGCACAGCCAGACATCACAGACAGACACCATTCGACTTCACAAATCAACTTCTTGTCTTTTATTTCACAGAAAACACTCCGACAGCACAAGCTTCCAGACCCTTGCCATCATCTAATCTGTTCGACTACTCTTAGATCAGAAGCTAGAACATGTCAGTTGCTAATCGCAGCGGAAGAGAAAACTAGCAATCTGACTCCCCGAAATGTTCACTCAACTCCTGCCTTATCAACCGTTGCTGGCTTCCTCCTTAAGTTTCTTCTTCCTCGCATTCTTCACCCAGATCACTTCCCTCCATCCCTCATCAATGAGGCGCTGCATATCCTCCTCGATCCGCCGCCATCTTTCTCCAAGTCCCTACCAGAACACAAACACCCAAGCATCCCATGCAAACAAAATCTCCCCTTGCACTAATGGAACCGAGATTCGCCGTCACTGATCAACTTAGGCGGCAGAACAGCTCTTGAGTTCACAGAACCAGAGAGTCTTGTGCACGGTCACCCATTGTCCGGCTACATATGTAACCCCTCCCTTTTTTAAAAGAGCTGAGTCCCTCAGCTCAATCTAGAGGAGCATAATAAATCTGCAAGTCCCTTCGCGACCTCTCCCATTGTCGACCATTTGCATCTTGGACGATGCAAATGCGGCATCCTTCTTCAAAATCAAAATTGCCCTTCCCATCAGCATGTCCTACAAATTGGTAGGGACCTTCCCAACTTGCGATGAGAGCCCTCCTCTTCCCGGGTTTCTTCATCTTGACCATAGACT
>Ga0209208_10006046_pt1 | contig 16749 bp, 10 predicted proteins | sample S1TSphfallax_3_FD_187694 | JGI IMG/M metagenome (GOLD analysis project Ga0209208, IMG submission 187694) | Host-associated microbial communities from peat moss isolated from Minnesota, USA - S1T2_Fd - Sphagnum fallax MG (SPAdes) (version 2) | ecosystem: Host-associated > Plants > Peat moss >...
CGTGCTTCACCGGGCTCTCCCTTCTCCCACCCCCCAAAACACTCCACAGGGAACGGGAGCCAATGGGATTACGCCAGAGAGGTAATGAAAGTGAAATGACATCATAGAAAAAGAAATAAGTAAAAGATAAGTAAAAGACGGACAAACACACACACACACACACACACACCATGTTGTAATTATATAATAGATGTAACAATTAAAAACCCCACATTTATATTGAAATGAAATCATGATTTTTTTCACATATCTTCAATTATCAGACTTGAACCATTCACTTTTAATATATTAAAACTATTATTCACAAATTGCATTTTGCGCTTATTAGAATATATTAAAAACCTGCAACTTAATATTTTGTAATGATACTCAAATTCACTTAGTGATTGTTTTCACATTTTTTGAACTATCAACATTTTTGAGTTGAATCATTCATTTTGCGCTTATTGAAATCACTATTCAAACATTGCATATTGCATTTATTAATATATATGGAAGCACACATAACAATTTAATGTTTTATATTTATATTCGAATGGGTTAAGGATTAGGTTAAATGTTCATCCATCCAAAGTCTAGAATGCATGTAGACCTTTAAATAACAATTTTTTCATATATTACATTATTGTACATTTATGTAAATTAAAATGTATATTTTCCCTTAATTTTTTTTAAGCATCATGGACAAGTTTATTATTATTATTTTTCATGATGCCACACTGAAAAAATCACATAAATAATTTTCCCCATTTGATTTTTGATGTATGAAAAAGAAAACCATGTTAAAAAAATGATTAAAAAAAAGAATTTATAACAACTAATATTATTATGAAAAATCATCAATATTTCATACTTATTATTATTATTTTAAACATGGTTTATCAATTTTTGTTAATTTGTTTTGTTACACGTTTATGTTTAAATACTAAAAAATTAATTAAAATTTTTCATTTAAAAATGAATAAACGAATGAATATATGGTGATAATAATAATTGTGTCAATGATTTTTTTTCTAATATTTTAATTTTAAATATATATATATTTCAAGATCATCCATAAGAAACTTTGACCATGTTTTGGCTATAAGCCATATATGGAATTAAAAATTTGTTAAAATATTTTTATATTTTGGCTAGAAAGCTAGAATCCATTGTAGAATTACATCATTTTAAAAATATAAAAATGTACCCAAAAAAAATCTTTTGTTGATGTTGATGGCCTTTTTTATGTTTGCAATATGGTGGAAATTCATCACAAAATAAAATAAAATTCATCATTAATATTATTTTCAAAATTTCAAAAAAATGGATAATTTTTTTAATGATGAGAAATTTGATATTATAATTGTTTATGTGTTTAAACTTTTACTCATTAATAATAACCTTTTTTCTTTGAAATTTGTAATTTCAATTTATTGACAACTTTTTTGGGGATTTTTTTTATTAAAAAAAATCCCAACAATAAATGTCAAGTTAGGAAAATTTGAAATAAAAAATATATGTTGGGTGTGGGTGCGGGTGGGGTGAAAGGGGATAATATAATTATTTAAACCCAAAATTTCACCAAATTAAATTGTGTTTCCTTTTACAAAACAAACAAATGTAAAATGTATTATATATATGTTGTGATTTTTTTCCAAATTTTCGTAATTAATAATTGGTATCAATTTATGATTAATCTTGTTTAAAAAATGATCTTGATAATTTAATGGTTATATTTACTACTTAATTATTATTTTTTTCCTATGATCAATTTCTACCAATTTAAGGAAGCAACAACATTAAAAAAAGTTTTTTTTTTTAAGAGAAGTTTTTTTTGTTTTAAAAAAGAGTATGTAAATATTTTTTACAATAAAATATCATAAATAACCATAATATTGAAATATTTAAACAAGTTTCCAACTACACAACTTGTTTATAACCAAATGTAACAGTATTTTTCTGGATGATTACCATTTTAAGAGCATTGTAAAAAGAAATAAATAAATTTATATTTTAATCATATTGTGAAAATAAGAACTTGGAAATCAAAAAATGGACATATTTTATGTAATTAAAAATAATATAATTTTTTTAATAAATGCACTTTTGAATTCACATTGAATTTACTTAGATTTTAGGTCAATTTAAACAAAAATATATTGGTTGATTTAGTTATGAAACGTCATTTTAAGTGTTTTTTTTTACATTGTAAATTTAATTTTTGTAAATTATAATAATTTGTTTGAATACATTATTGAATAAATTTCAAGATCATTATTTTATTTGTAGCATTTGAATACATTTTGCAAAAGAAAACATATGTTAAAGTTCGAATTTCCTAAACAATTTCATGCCAAACATGATAAGTTAATTTTTTTTTCATTTTTGTTCATAAATTGTTGAAGTTGTTTGGTGGTTAAGACCTTAGTGTGTTTCCATGAGGTCTTGGGTTGAATCCTTGATAGATGCATGTTTTAATATAATTTCTACAAATGTAATTTACAAACATATACATCATGTTTTAAATGGTGTCAAACAAATTTTGTCAACAAATGTTTTTTAAAAAAACATCAATTTTTTTTTCACGACATCAATTTCTCATGACATGGCATGACAAAAAAAATTCACAACATAAATTTGTCATGGCATGGCATGATAAAAAATTGAATATTTGACCCCATAATCCTATATATATAGGGGTGTGTGTGTGTGTGTGTGATGACCTGGCATGTTATTCCACTTCATATTAACTTGGAATTGCGTATATTCATGTCATAATTTTTTAATTAAAATTTATTTAGTGTAACATGCGACTATCCAAGACAACTAAAAATCATTTCACTAGAAATGTCCTAATCAATTAATCTTTTTGGACCAAAATCCCACAAGTTCCATATTAATCAATTTTGTTATATTTCAAGCCAATAGGCTAATGCTCTGAGAGTAAAATAATCAGCAATGTTCTTAGGAACTATCTTGACTTCCTTAGGATAAAAAATTAGTAAAGCCAATTCAAACTAGCTGAGGTTTTGGTCTGAAATTTTAGATATTGGTGGGCCCCCAGCTTCACTAAAAACCTAATGAATTTGGGTAGTGGAAAAAGAAAAAATCTTGTGAAAGCTTGACCTTTTAATAGGGTTGTATAAAGTAGATTGCATAAAGTTGAGTAATACTAAAGTAGTTCCAATTTCAAAATCTAATGTTGAAAAGTTCTAAAAATATTACATTTTCAACAAGGGAAAGATTGATGCAATTAATCATGTATTTGCATAATTTCACTATTGAAATGAACCTAAAATTTGAACTAATAATTAGGGAATGGTTTTATGATTATAAGTGTAAGGGAACAACAATAAGTCAAAATGGATTATGCACTTGGTAGAAATTGTAAATGTTTATTATGTAGGTAAGTAAAGCCTTTCCTAGTTAATAGGTGATGCATGCATATAGTTAGTAATAAGTAACCATTTTTGGTAATCATAGTACAAAAATACCAATGAAAAAATGTTTCCTATCCATACATTATCCATTTTTTATGGTGCATTAATGGATATTACTATGGGTATGTGTAGTGTGTTGTTTGAAAAACAAGACATTCATGATATAAACATTCATTCAAGGTGGAACCTAAGGGCCTTTATTTTAGGAATGTTTTGTTATGAAAGCGTTATCATGTGTAAAACATTAACATTTTTTTTCATTTTGCCCCATGATACATGACATGTATTACACTAGGAAAAAACCTTTTTTTTTTTTTTTGGAAAAGTGAATTGCCCTTTAAAGGACATGTTTTGTTTTTTAAAGTACCTTGTTGGTCATAGAGGATAAATTTTGGTTGGTACTGTGCCCTCCAAATACACTAAAAATATTAGATTGATGCCTTAATTTGTTTGAAGGCATGACAACTAAAGGAAATATTAGATCTCTAATAGTGCATCAATTTTACAAACTTAATGTTGTTTCTTTAATGTTCATAAAGTGCAACCCAAACAACCATTAAAAGAACAACCTACAATATTGATTATGAAGGAAAATTTATATTTGACTTAATCTATTATTTAAACTGAAACAAACATGAAAGAGACAATTTATGTTAATTATGAAAAAACATATGTAAAAAAAGTTGAATTAATTTAAATTCAACCAAGATATACAAGAAAGAAGTAACCGATCTATTTTGATTTATGTAAAAACTTATGTTTGATTGAAAAATATTTATGATGAAACTATTTTTCACTTGGAGGAGGGAAACTTTTCATATCTTGAAGACCTTTTGAGGAACATTTCGGTATGGTGGCATAGAACTTCAACATGACAAGGTATGACCTTGGAAGTGTTGTGGCAATGGTAACCAAACATTAAGAAGGCAAGAGAAATGATCCAAACAAAACAACAATACAAACATTAAGATGCCAAAATGAATGATCCCAAAAAAACAACAAAACAAGTAAAATGAGCTTGGGCAATGGCAACATAGGGAAAACAATGAAACAAGTGACAACGGTGGTGAAAGTAGGCAATGATGGTAATGAGCTTTAGAAATGGAAGTGGCAAAGAACATTAGAAACAATGAAGATATTTAGAAATGGCCATGGTTGAAAATTGAAAATGAAAAATGGAATTACAAAAATCTTGGAACAATTTTGTTTCCTAGGGTTGCGATTGGTTTGTAGAATGATAATCTTTAAAAAATAGAAGAAAAGATGGGGCTGCCATTTAAGAATGAAGAAAACAATAGAAAATAAAAGTTACAAAACCTATGATAATGGGTGTGAAACCTTTCTATGCGCTTATTCTTGTGCACCATTAAGGTTATCAACTTTATTTTATAAATCCTTAAACTAGGTGAAAAATTGTGAGAGAAATATATGGGCATGTGAATTGTAAGCACATAAAACAACAATTTTTTTTGCATTGTAATATAAGTAAGGAAGGAAAAAACCCCATGAATTTGATCAAAGTTGTTTGCTAAATGGTTTGTACCCTAGATGTGGCCATTGAATTTGTAAGCTTGAAGTTTTTGTAAACTTTGACATGGATGAAATTTGCTTCACTAAATTGAAGCTAATAACTAGTGTTATCACTACAACTTGCAAAGAAAATTCTCCCCTTATGGACCACAAGCCCCAACAACATAAAAAAAAGGAAGCAATGGTGATGGAGGTCATGTTGATGATGGATGTTGTGTTGGCAATGGTGATTAAGGTCACATGCACATTGAAATTAGGTGAAGGTTATTTTTGGGTCAGTGTTTAGTTTTGGATTTCATCCTTAGTTTCACCTCTTTTCCTCATTTTGGCATCATGTCAGTTTGTTTTTGGGTCCTTGAGCATGATAAATTATGCTAAAAAAATAGTCCTAAGAAAATTTAATTAAAAAAATAGTTTGTTTTCAACATTAATAGCCAAAAATATATTAATAACCTATCTAATTTGCGTTTTGAAATCATAGAACACTTCACTTCATTGAATTTATTGTAAGTTGAACACAAAATTTGAAAATTTCTACATAAGAAAAGTGGATGAATAGTATGTTTTAAATTGGTCGGTTATTCAAAAATATTTAAATACTTTGACAGTAAAACCTTGATAGATTATGATTATAACATGAAAAGTTGAAACTATATCCATACACATCAGGTCTTCATTAATTTGAAAGTATAATAATTCTAATTGATGTTTTATTTTCATGTATTTATAATTTAATTTTGTTGATGACATGTACTTTGAGGTACTTGCATTCCAAACAAATATTTAAATGCATATTAAAACATGTGTTTCTTTAATATTATGTAGTGAAATTAAAGAATTTATAATTGTTCATCATTGACTTAAATAATATTCATGAATTCAATAATTTAATGTATAATTTATGGAAACTTTCCAAAAAAACTAGCAAATGTTTATGCCTAACATATTTTTACCATGCTTATGGCCTTTTGTCTATTATTTTAAAGATTTTTTGGTTATTTAGTTATCCCCATGTTTATTTTTTGCCTTTAGTTTTTCAATCACCTCCGGTTATTTCTTTAATTATTAATTTTTTGTTTCCTCCTTTAAATTTTTAAGCTCCTCCTAATTTTTCTTTAGTTTTTTTGGTTTTTCTTGTGTTTTTCGTCCTTAACTTCTCATCTACCCCCTAGTTTTTTTATTCTAGTATTTTTTGGTCCTTTGGTTTATTTTTATTTTTCAAGTTTGGCTTCCATGGAAATTTTTTCCTTTGTTAGGGTGAAGCCTTTCCTCCCTTTTCCATTCCCCTGTTTTTTTAGTGAGGTCCCAATTGTTTTTTCGAGGGTTCATTTTGTTGTTTCATCTCCCCCCCTTTTTTTTCTTATGCAATGTTGCCTCCATTACTTTTTTGCCCCTTTTGTTTGTTCATGTCATAGATGATCCTTTGTTTATTCTTGGGAATTCAAGTGCACCCTAGCATGATGTCCCCTGTTTCACATGTAGGGCCTTATTTACATGTTTGGGCTAGTTTGTCACCAAAAGCATTGTGAAGCCTTTTGAGGTTTAACCTCGTGTGCTAAAAAGGTGTTTTTAGCTTTTTTTTAAAGCCCTTTTTCTTCCCCCATTAACTTGAGTTCGACTTTTGAATCTAAAATCCATTAGTGTTCCCTTAGCCAAGTTTATGGTTGCATATCCCAATAGTTTTGAGGTGTGAGGTGCATATTGTTTTTGTTTTCCTTTAGATTGTTTAGTTCAAGACCCTTCACATGTTGTTGCTTGGCATTTGTTCCTTCTTTTCTCACAGCTAGTGGGTGCCCATGTCCTTCGGCCATTATAGGTACCTATTGTTGCCATCCTTGTTTCCGTTGATGTAGGACACTCTTGCTCTTTAATTCTCTTTTAAAAAAAATTTACCCTCTCTTATTTCTATCCGTCAGATTAAAAATTGGACACATCCGTACCGATCGATTTTTATTCTTTCGAAAAGATACGTTAAGGAAATTGGCCCCACCTTCGCAATTGGGCTCTCTTGAAATTTCTTACTTGCCACGGTTCTCTTAGCATCGCGGTTCGTAGCCATTGGATGTGGTGAAATGTATCAAATCCTTACCGTTCGTTTGGAAAGCGGGCTTCCAAGGAGAAACATTGTGGGGTCGGGAGAAAAACGATTTTAACCGTTAGATTGAAATTTGGGTGAATCCGGATAGTTGAAGTGAAAAGATAATTGGTAGTTTGTGGGTTAGAGGTTTTTACTATTTATCACACGTGTTGGTTACCAGTAAGTAGTGGAGCTTTTCCTTTTGGCGAATGGCGCACATGAGAAAATCTTGGTCATGCAGGTTAGAGTCTTCATCGTGTTGAATTGAAAAGATTGAAATTAGGAGACATTAATTACCTCAAAATTATTCTCTATTAAATATAGAGAGTGAACACTATAATTATAATATATAGAAAATATATAGATAGAAACTCAAAATCTTATATATATTCAGAGTGTCGATGGTGACGACACGATCGATGGCTGGCATGTGTCTTTTCGCCACCACGACCCGCAAGCCGGTTCCGCCATAGAAAATGCAGAGGCTGGTTCTACTATAGAATGCTTTTGCAGTAGAATTGTCGTGTGACAGACATACAAGAGAATTAATATATAAGATGATGTTTTCTCCTCCCTTTTCAAGGGGGAATTATTGGGCATAAAAAACTAAAGTGTGTTTATTATATTTTTATTTTACATAATTGGGGGGAATTTTAGGTGAAACATTTATTTTGCGGCCATGCCTTTGTTGTGACATTACCAAAATAGGTTCCCTTTGGAAGGTGCCTTCCTTTTGGGTTCGACCCCACCTTAACCTTGCCATCTTGGATGAAATCAATTAGCCTTGGGGCATGTTGGAAAATGTGTTCAAATTGTTAGAGCCCTTGCTCGCATGGCCTTGACCCGCCCCCATATCAACTAAACTTATTTGTGAATTATAAACCTTCCACTCATTAAAATTGTCATCAATAGGCCCAAGTTATTTGATGTAGTTTTAGTTGAACATAGATTTAGACCTTTCCTTTGATTTTTTCAAGGTTGCATAATTCATATGTTCCATCTTTTAGTAGGTGGATCATTTAACATGGTATTTGAACACTTTTGAAATTCATTCGACTTTGAGGAGTTGGTCAACAACTTTTTTGAATTATTCTTGGTATGTTTTATGTAACAACAAAGCATATTTCCAAGAGCATAACTCAAGTGTTGGGAGTTGTTTGGTTCATAACATTGGTCAAGTTTTATGGAAGCATTTAACCCACCGTAGTAAACGGGATTTTATATTAATTGGTGAACATATTTTTGTGTTTTTAGTTTTGAGACATTTAAAAAACTCATTTATTTTTTCTTTAATTCAATGTCATGGTCATGGGGGTTGGGAAATCATGGTGCACAATATTTGGATAGTTTTAAACATACATATTGAATGGGTGATGTTGCATGTAGACATTGCAAATGCTTTCAACATAGTCTTTTGTAGGTCATTTTTAGGAGCTCCAAAAATAGGTGGTAGTTGGCTCAACTTTTCCCATTTGTTCAAGCCTTTTATGATAAACAACTCCCCCTATTATTTAGTCATCATTGCCATTTGGGAGACATTGTGGTTATCCATTCCTCCATTGGCACATCACAAAATGATCCACGGGGAAGGTTTTTTTTTAAGCTTTGCGAACTACTTAACGAACTTTTTTTTTTCATGTTTGTTCTTTCCCATATATGATGACATTGACCTCATTGGCCTCACCTTAGTGGCTCTTCGTGTTTTTGAACATTTGCATCCCATTTGGCATTGATGGGGTTAACAATTTAATTTGCAATTGTGCAACTTAGTCCCATTTCAACCTACATCCCAATTTTCCACGTTTTGTTGGTTTCTACATTCATGATGATGGTAATAATGTTTTAATAATGTCTTTTGGCTTGTTGACCTTTGCATCTTCCTTTTTCCACAAAACTTTGGATGACGATTCATGCAACATGTAAAAATGTTCATGAGGTTAGGGGACGTCTAGGTCGCTTTTTGGATCCTTTCACAATGTTTTGCCCAAAGGTTTGCATATTTGTTATAATCTTCCCCCCTTTAAAGCTTCAAGTGTTATTTTTAATTTTTAGATTTGGCTTTCATCCAAATATTTGAGAGGCTTTTGAATTAAAGTTTGTTAGAATGTCTTACAGGCCCTTTAATTGTCAATAAGTCCCATCCCCCATAATTTTAAAAAGGGGTGTAAGGTTCATTTTAGTTCAAACCATTGCCCCAATGACCTATTTAAAAAGGTGGTGATGCACTCCCAACTCCCTGAGAAATTCAAATGTGAATCCCAAACATAAAACAATAGAAGAGTAAGGGGTCGGGGCACGTTCCTTGGCTCGCAACATTTTGGAGGGGTAGAGGGGTGTGTTGGAGCTCCGAGATAGGACTAGGAAAAGTTGACAAGCTTTATCTACTCACATGGACCTACACAAAACCAACGCAAGGTGGTTAATGCATAGTTGGAGCACTTTTGGTGCTAGAACGAACCATAGGCAACATGGACACACAAGATTCACCACAGCTTGGATTTGGGGGAAGACACCACCTTCCCCTTTATAGTATACTCTACACCTCTCCATGGGGCCCACATCCAAATGGCTTCTTATCCCAAGACTCCCAAGTGGGAGTCCCAAAATTGCTAAGGTTGGGACTTTCGTAAATTTGGGGTGCCATAACTTTGTGTGTTATAGACATTTGATTGAGATGAGGTCTAAAGCAAAGTTGTAGCCTTTGTTGAGAGCTTTCCAACAGTATGTTGCACGCCATTTGCACGCATGGAAATTGGGTCGATTCCTAACTTGTGTTTTAGATGTCTAAATGGGCAATGCGAGCCCATTTTAAATATTTGCGTTCCAAAAGCTTTCCATTGATATAAAGAACTTCTCAAGCCATTTGAATTTTGACCCCTACAATGGCCCTTTAAAGATTCAAGAGTTCACCGAGACTCCAACTCCCAAAGTGGAACTCCCTTTAAGTGTGAGGGTTCATTCCTTCACACCTTCTCACATTCCTGGGAATATGTTGTGTGACTCCTAGCTTCCCTCTTGGCCCGCAACCTTGCAAACCCTTACCTTGGTCATGAGCTCAAGGCTAGGGTTGTGACAAATGGGTTTTCATATCCCTATTCATTGCATTTTGATTTTTAGAGGATTGTTGCCCATTCTTATTAGAAGTTATATGAACATGTAATTTGGGGATGTTTTATTATAGGCTCATTGAAGGATGGCATGAGACCTTTTTCCTCTTATAGCCCAAGTTTGTATCCCCCATGTTGAATAGTTTTTGGATACAAGAATGGATCACCTTTAAAAATAAAAAACAAAAAAGTTTGCATGGGCACACCTTTTTTAACATAATTTTGAACATGGTTTTATTATTTTCATTGTGTTTGCTTGAAATCATATGTAGGCCTAGGTTCAAGGGCATGGTTATTTACACATTTGGTCATCCTTTCATTTCATATGGCTTTTAACATCTCTTTTGTTGCATTATGCACCAAGTTGGGTTTCCCCTAGTTAATGGTTCAAGGTTTAGCCCATTGCATTTGTGGCCATCCCATAAACTTGATGGGGATACACTTTCTACAATGTTCCCATGGAAGGGAACATATAATTTTTCATGATGCCATTCAAAACACATTTGTTTCCATTGTAAAAAATGTTAGGTTTTATGTTTCCCATGAGTAAACACATGTTTTATCAACATTTTTGCCCTTGTTTCAATCTTTATGATGACATTTTAACGTTATTCTATCCATGTATGGGGTTCACATTCCAATTGATGTTGTCATTGCCGATCCCATTTGAACATGTTCAAGTTTCAAAAGTCACCATCTTTAGGGGAATTGCAATGATAATTGTGGCCCATGCAAAGGATAAGTTTTATCATGATTGAACGAATATGTTTTTGTTTCTTGTTATGAAAGTAATTTGTTATTTGCACTAGCAAATAGATGATATTCTACATGATGTGTTAATATGGCATGGTTAATTAAATGCAACAAAAGCCTTCCTTTGGAAGTTTTATGAGCATTTATAAGTAGAAGGTGGTGGTAGCCTTGTAGAAAGCCCAATCTTCATCCATTTTGAGATGAACAATAGTTCTTATTTAGGACTTAAGTTTGGGGTTCGGATTTGAATGATTGTTTTTTCCTTCCCTTTCATTTTTGGGCATTGTCTCAGTTTTGGATTTTGATCATGTATTTGTGTTCCTCCCTTTCTTTCATGGATTGGTGTTTATTTAATTAAGATTTATTTTCAAAAATAAATATCATAATTCCAAGCATGGTTGCTTCTTGGGGGGGGGGAGGGTTTTGGAAAATTGTTATCCATACACCAATTTTGAATGGTATGCACCAATTACTTATTAAAAACTAAGTACATGATATTAATCCCAAAATTCAACAATATTACCTTTTAAATAACTATGAAATCCATCACTTTAAATTAGAATAAATTTCATGATTCTAACATTTATAGGAAAACAACATTACAACCCATTAGAACAATAAATCACATAACCTATTTTAAGCCCTTCAACAAAGATCTCACAAACTCTGGAACTTTCAAAGATTTCACAAGCTTTGGAGCTTTCAAACGTGTGTAATTATATTCATTTTATTGCAATTACAAAACAAAAACCCTAAACAAAATAAAAAATGGAATCATGTTGTGGTGTAAATGAAAACTCTATGGCACTAACTTGATGACCAAAATTAAAGAACTATTACATTTCAAATTTGTGGTTTTTCTTTTCTCCTTAAGATTTTTGAAAATATTATAACCTATCTAAATCAATCTTATTGCACTTCGCAACATTTGTGAAGGATCAATGCCTCGGTGAGGTCAAGTCCCCATAATGTTCCTTAGAATTAGATTCAATGCGTCAATGAAATCAAGTTCACACAATGTTCCCAAGAATTAGACTCAATGCCTCAATGAGGTCAAGTTCCCATAATTTTCCCAATTATTAGACTCAATACCTTGGTGAAGTCAAGTTCCCATAATGTTAATAAGAATTAGACTCAATGCCTCGGTGAGGTCAAGTTCCCATAATGTTCCCAAGTCTAATCTTGACAAGACCTAATAAGACCCATTAGATCTAGGAATTGGTAGTCAAAAAATTCCAACCTAGCCCCAAAATCGACAGATTTTGATGTTTTAGGGGGAAAAAAAAAGAAAAGAGAAAACTAACTGAAACTTACAAAATTCTCTATTTTTATAAAAGTGGCTAAACCCAAAAACATCGGTCCAAAAACCCTGGCTAAACCTAGTAAGAACCGGCCAACACCGGCAAATACCCTGAAATGTACATTCGGGAAGAATACAATCGTATGTACGTTGGAGAAAAAGAAATGGGGTTGGCGGGGTAAATACGGAGCTGGTAAAACGCAGGACGTGTGAAAACTTATCCAGAAAATTAATAACTCGGAGTAAAAACGAAAAGATCGACACCTGGTTTCCAGGTCCCAAACCAGCGCCCATTTGAAGGACGTGACCCCATTCACACACACACTACTGTAAGGCAAAACTAGTAAAGTACTAGGTACCTACCAGGTACGTAGCCTTTTTGGTTTTAGGGTTGGTACCGTACGAGGTCTCGCACGTGGCCTCAAAATGTTTATGGGCCCTGGAATTTGGGACCCACGCACTGTAGAGCAAGATTGCCCTAATTCCAGAATCTGCACTGCAATTGGTCCGCCAGGTCCCGTTAGCTGAATCCGACGGTCATAATATGCCTGGGACTTGGGTTTCGAGATCCCCTTTATTCGGAACCTCATTCGAGACCCGAAGCTCGCGCGCTTGCCTTTGTCGCCGCGCAGTGCTGCCGCCGACGCGCAGTCGCTGCCGCTTCGTCTGCTTCTTCTCTTCATCCGCTGCTGCTGCTGCTGCTGCTGCTCCTCCTCCTCCTCGCGCGCTTGCTTTGCGCTTCCGCTTCCGAGATCCGTGGAGCGAGCGGAGAACTTCTTTGTTTTCTTGTCATGGCGCTGCTGTCGTGGCTGGTCCAGAAGACAGGCACTGGTTGTTTTGTTTCCGGAGCATTCGGGAGGAGGAGTTTGATCTAGTCGAACGAAGCATGCGGAGAGAGAAAGAATAGTGTTGGAGCTTTTTTTTCTTCGTTCTTGACTGAACCAGCGCGAATGGAGCTTGGAGTATTAGAGGTATGCATGTTTCTTGTTTGCTTTGCGATGCCGCTTGATTGTTTTATCCGAGGTTTTCTTTTTTCGGATTACTCCTGATGATCTTCTCATGTCGTAGATCAGTCCAGTCATGTAGTCTGTCGCTTTGGTTTGTCTGTGGTTCTAGGCGGAGTTTCTATTACTCTGTTTAAGTGCACGCCCGGCTATTACGTCAAATAGGTAGTAATATTACCTGATGAGCTGCTGCTGCCGTGGGCGGCCGCGGGGTTCATTTGTGCGTGCTAGTTCGCTCTGGCCGCTTTTTCCAGGTGCACTCGTAGGTGACCTAGCCCTATGAGTTAGGGATTTGCGGCCATTTTTGCTAACCCTCGATCAGTAGCTGCAATCTAGGTAGTTTCCTCAACAGCATCGAGTCCTTAGGTAGCAGTGTTAGGGCTCATTGCTAGCTTGCTTACGGTTAAAATATGCCTTCGGATCACATGTCTACGTCTTTGCTAGATGTCACATTGTTCTTCCAACATCTGCAAACATGAGGACTACTCTGTCAGTTGGTCAACCAGCCATTTGAAGCTCGGGACTCATGGGCTGAAGATTTCTTTACATTCTGATTATTTCTCTCAGTTCAACATCTGGTGTTGGATAACCATGGTTGCTCTTGGCATTTGTGGTCCTTGTGGAAGCTGTAGCTCTAGTTAGAGTGAGGTGAAAGAGATATTACTCAGATGTGGTTGTTGGTAGGTTTAGTTACTAGATCATTCAGGTTCTTTCCTCCCATTAATGTGCCCCTTACAATATCTGTTTTGCATAAATCTTGTTTTGGAAGCTGGTGGTGGCTGGGTTTGACTTTGACTTTGTGAGTGTGATGCTGATAAAAGGTTATATGACCTTGTTGATCTTGTTGTGTTTTGCCTTAATACAGTATTGTTGTGGAGTTTCACTTGCAGTCTCATAGGTTATTTGGAATTTTTTTTTCTTGGCTATTTTGTGTAGGCTACTTACTCTGAGGTAAATGGAGTATTATTAAGAGCATAGCTCATGTGAACCACCCCAAACTTCTCTTCAATTCTATCCCACCAGCAGAGACAAAAGCAGCCATGCCAAGAAGACGGAAGACACCCCGACAAGGTGAAGATGTTCCTCAACCAGATGCACCACCACCACCACCTGCACCAGTGGCAGCATTGGTAGCTCCTCAAGCTATCCCTCAAGTTGCCCCTGCAGCTGCCCCACTGATAGTTGCACCATTGCAGCCTCGACCACATGGTCCTGGACAGCAACAGCCACCTGCCAGGCAGGGGAGATATGAAGGTGAAGGTTCCAGCAGAGAGCGAGGTACAGGCCCAGGAAGAGGCCGAGGCCGAGGGCGTGGCCAAGGGCCACAGTATACTGGTCCCAGCATTTCTCCATCAAGTGGAGCAGGCCCTTCTTCTGGTTCCCAAGCTGACCCTTACAGGGGTCAGCCAGGACCCCAGTATGTGGAGCCTGCATCTCAGGTCTATCCCCAATCAGTATATGCTCCCCAGTCTGGGCTAGACCAGTCTGCACAGTACGCACAGATGATGCCTATGCATAAGCAACAAATGGCCCATCCAACCCAGGTGGCTTCCTCATCGCAGGCTCCGCCTGTATACTTAGCACCACAGCAGTATGCAGCTGCCCCTCCTGCAGCAGTGCAGGGTTCAGGAGCTGCAGTGGGGTTTGTTCCTGGCCAAGTGCTATTTGAGCAGCAGTTTGGCAGTCTACAGATACAACCGTTGCCTCCACCTCCAGTTCGAGTATCAACTGTACAAGATCCGGAGCCCCCTTCACCACAAGCAGTAGCCCCGCCAGTATCCAGCAAGGCTCTCCGATTCCCATTACGGCCTGGTAAGGGTAAATTGGGCCAGAGGTGTATAGTGAAGGCAAATCATTTCTTTGTTGAGCTTCCTGACAAGGACCTTCACCAGTATGATGTAAGTTTTCTCAGTTATCTCTTCTGCAGGGTTTATGAAGGGACATGAACTGTCATTTGCACATTATTTCTGCTAGATTATACACCATACTGTCAAGTGGCTATTTCTGTTAAGGGGTGGCTGTTGCCCTGAGGTGGATGTGGAGGGTAAGGTGTGCTTCATTGTAAGGAATCATTATTGCACTGGGACAAGAGAAGTTGGTTGTGGCAGATCATGACATGTAGTGTTGTGCAGGTTGCAATCACTCCAGAGGTTACATCTCGAGGTGTCAATAGAGCTGTCATGGAGCAGTTGGTGAAGCTTTATCGGGAGACTGCGTTGGGTCACAGGCTACCTGCTTATGATGGCCGCAAGAGCCTTTATACTGCTGGGCCTCTGCCATTCTCATCCAAGGAGTTCCAAATAAGCCTTCTTGAGGAAGATGATGGCAGCAGTACACAAAGGTTCCTGAATCGAATTCCTCAGAGATAGCCTAGTACACCCTTATGAACTAGGACTGCTGTTGTGCAACTAAGACTCCTGTTATTATTGGAATAGGAATTGTGGACTACCTGTTGTTATGTTTTGAACAATCTGGTACCAAGTAAGTTATGTTGTGGGTGTCTGTGGATAGTGCTTAGACACTTCTGACACTGCATTGACAGCAAGGTGCCATATTTGTGTGTGAAAAACTTCTGTTCCGTCAGATATTCACACTTCAGAACACTGCATTGAATTAGCCCAAATTGTGCTTGGAATTTTTCAATGGATTGAAGCTGGGGTTGTTTTGGAAGTGCAGAAGAGAACGATCTTTCAAGGTGGTGATTAAGTTTGCAGCACGTGCTGATCTGCACCACCTTGGCCAATTCTTGGCTGGCCGCCAAGCAGATGCTCCCCAGGAAGCTTTGCAGGTTCTTGACATTGTTCTCAGGGAGCTTCCAACTCATCGGTAATTGATATTAGTGTTCACAGACTTTTCTTTTGCATTTATTGGCAGATGGATGGGTTCAGCTTGATACCCTTAACTTCATATGCTGAAAGAAAATCCTGGCCTGTGAACATTTTCTTTGTTCATTAATGTTTTCTCTTCTGTTGGTATGTAGTGTGCCTGATGTTGGTTTGTAATTCTGCCACAAGGATAAGGTTTAGGCCCAAAAATTAATGTATCTGAGGATTGGTTTGGAGCACAGGTGCACTACTATTACATGGGCAGGTGGTCACTTTTTCTCTAATCACATTTAATTGAGGGAAATACTACCTCTGTTAGTGGAGCCTTGTGTTGTTGCTGACCTTCATTTGTGTGCAGATACTCCCCTGTTGGCCGCTCCTTCTACTCACCAAACCTTGGTACCAGACAGTCACTTGGAGATGGACTGGAAAGCTGGCGGGGCTTCTATCAAAGTATACGCCCAACTCAGATGGGCCTGTCCCTAAACATTGGTAAGAGTACAATCTATTTCCAATCCCTGAATTGGCTTCCATTCAGAGATCAGTCTTATATATTTGTGACTCATGTTGCATGGGTGTTTGGCAAGTCATGGAGGGTTTAGGATTTAACCCTCACTTTTAATAAAGTGTTGTTAAGGAAGCTGGGCAAAGGTTCTGTATCCAGTGATGGCAAATATTTGGGATTTTACTGTGTGATGATTCAAATATTGAGTGCATTTCTATATCTTATG
>Ga0209208_10006047_pt1 | contig 16747 bp, 17 predicted proteins | sample S1TSphfallax_3_FD_187694 | JGI IMG/M metagenome (GOLD analysis project Ga0209208, IMG submission 187694) | Host-associated microbial communities from peat moss isolated from Minnesota, USA - S1T2_Fd - Sphagnum fallax MG (SPAdes) (version 2) | ecosystem: Host-associated > Plants > Peat moss >...
CTGCACGTGGTCGAGCACATCAAGGCCTCCTCCAAGAAAGTCACCACGAACCAGGAAATCGCCCAGGTGGGCGCGATCTCGGCCAATGGCGACAAGGAAATCGGCGATATGATCGCCCGGGCCATGGAAAAGGTCGGCAATGAAGGCGTGATCACCGTGGAAGAGGCCAAGAGCCTGGAAACCGAACTGGATGTCGTCGAAGGCATGCAGTTCGACCGCGGCTACCTTTCCCCCTATTTCATCACCAACGCCGACAAGATGGAGGTCCAGCTTGAGGACGTCCTGATCCTGCTCAGCGAAAAGAAGCTCTCCTCGCTTCAGCCCCTGCTCCCGGTCCTGGAAGCGGTGGTGCAGTCTTCGCGTCCCCTACTGATCATCGCCGAAGACATCGAAGGTGAAGCCCTGGCCACCCTGGTGGTCAATAAGCTGCGCGGCGGCCTTCGGGTCGCGGCGGTGAAAGCCCCGGGCTTCGGCGATCGCCGCAAGGCCATGCTCGAAGACATCGCCACCCTCACCGGCGGTCAGCTGATCAGCGAAGACCTGGGCATCAAGCTTGAGAACGTCACCCTCGAGATGCTGGGCAAGGCCAAGAAGGTCTCCATCACCAAGGACGACACCACCATCGTCGACGGCGCTGGCGACAAGGCCGACATCGAAGCGCGCATCAGCCAGATCAAGCGCCAGATCGAAGACACGACGAGCGACTATGACAAGGAAAAGCTGCAAGAGCGTCTGGCGAAGCTGGCCGGCGGTGTTGCGGTGGTCCGCGTCGGCGGCTCGACCGAAGTGGAAGTGAAGGAGCGCAAGGATCGCGTGGACGACGCCCTCAACGCCACCCGCGCGGCGGTTGAAGAAGGCATCGTTCCCGGCGGCGGCGTCGCTCTGCTCAAGGCCTCCCTCTCCCTGGACGGCCTCAAGGGCGACAATGCCGACCAGAACGCCGGCATCAACATCGTCCGCCGGGCCCTGCAGGCTCCGATCCGTCAGATCGCCGAAAACGCCGGCGTGGAAGGCTCGATCGTGGTCGGCAAGATCCTGGAAAACAAGTCGGTCACCTTTGGCTTCAACGCCCAGACCGAGGAATATGTGGACCTGATCGCGGCCGGCATCATCGACCCGGCCAAGGTGGTTCGCACCGCGCTTCAGGACGCGGCTTCCGTGGCCGGCCTGATGATCACCACCGAAGCGGCCATCGTCGAAGCGCCCAAGAAGGGCTCCAGCTCGCAGGGCATGCCCGGCGGCGGCGGCATGGGCGGAATGGGCGGCATGGGCGACATGGACTTCTAAGTCCAAGCCTTCCGACTGTTCACCGAGACAGGAAGGGCGGGGCCGCAAGGCTCCGCCCTTTTTTTCGTCTGTACCAAGGTCCGTGGAATCAGACTCGGCCGCTTCCCAAGGCCTGTTCCAGCGCCTGCCGGATGAAGCGTTGATAGGGCATGCCCAGGCCCTTCGCCTTAGCCTTCACCGCATCGAGCAAGGGCGTCGGCAATCTCATATTCACCCGCGCCGCCTTGGGCGCGAACTCAAAGCGAACCGGGACCATGGCGGCGAGATCGTACTCGCCCAGATCGGCATCCCGGACAAAGGCTTCGGCTTCTTCGTCAGTTTGAAGGACGGGGAAGGGCTTTTTCATATTCAGCGATCTCCTTCGCGTGCATGAACCGTGCGCTGATCGGACGAATGCGTGTCTCCTCGCCCACTTGGCGGGTCGTAAACGCCACGAACACCGCGCGGCCTTCGGGTGAGGGGCGTCCCACCGCGATGAAACGGGTCTCGCTCAATGAATGCGCGATATCCGGGGTCACAAGAGGCCCGCCCCGAAAGACGGCCTCGACCTCACCAAGGGTCAAACCGTGGCTCTGACACTTGACGCGATTGCCGTCGTCCCAATCGAAACCCGAAACGAGCGACCAGCTCATAGCCCAATGATCGGCTCATGTATGTACAAATGTCAACTGTTTGGTCTGAGGGCAGGAGCGCGGCCCCTTCGCTGCCACACGACCCGCGCGGCCCATGCTGAACCGGGCGGAGCTGTCGGGAGTTGTTCTCCTCAGCCCCAAGCCCACGGGCCTCGCCTTCCGCCCCGACGAGATCACGCTCCTGAGCGATGCCGTACGCGGGATCGGCCAGGACCTCCACGCTCTGAAGGTCGAGCAGCTCCAGGCTCTCGCCGAGCGCTTGGCTATCGAAAAGGCCGCGCTGGCCGGACGGGGCGGCGCCCTACAGGCGGCGGGCTAAGACCCGCTAGGTGCTCCGGCGACCGGCGATGAAGTGCCAGATGATCGAGATCACGGCCAGGATCAGCAGGATGTGGATAAAGGCGCCGGCGATGTGAAAGGTGAGGAAACCCAGCACCCAAAGGACGAGCAAAATGACGGCGATGGCGATGAACATACGGCGAGCTCCCAAACGTCAGGCGCCGGAGCGCGCCTTGGTTTGCTCAAACGTGTGATCACCGCGTGGCGTTCCACCCGGCCGGGAAAGTTCACACCAGCTGGCGCAGGAGGAAGTATAGCGTCCCCGAAATCAACATGGCCGCAGGGAGGGTGGTGACCCAGGCGAGGGCAATGTTGCGGATCGTGCCCCATTCCAGGCCCGAGCCATTGGCCGCCATGGTTCCGGCGACGCCGCTGGAGAGGATGTGGGTGGTGGAGACCGGCACGCCGATATACTCCGCGCCCATGATCGTGGCGGCGGCGACGATCTCGGCCGAGGCGCCTTGGCCATAGGTGAGATGGGTCTTGCCGATCTTCTCGCCCACCGTGACGACGATACGCTTCCAGCCGACCATGGTGCCAAGACCGAGCGCCAGGGCCACGGCCACCTTCACCCAGAAGGGGATGAAGCGGGTGCCGGTCTGCAGCTTGCCCTTGAAGCTCTTCAGGGTCGCGGCTTCCGGCGCGGTGATCCCTGCCTTTTCCTTCTCCAGGAGACGCATGGCGTCGCCGGTGAGGTACATATCATTGCGCAGGTTCGGCACCCGGGCGGCGGGCACGTGCTTGATGGAGCCATAGCCGGCCACCTGGTTTCCAATATCGCGGGACAGCAGGGAGAGCGCCGCGAAATTGGCGGGGCTCGCCACTTTGTGGGCGCGCAGGGCGTCGCTGACGGTCTTGCGGGCGGCAGCCGCGTCCACCGGCGGCGAGGCCCCGGTGGAATGGGCCGCGAAGACGGCTTGCGCCTTATGGGCCGTGGCGATGAAGGCCGGCATGGAGGCGTCGGTCATGGTGCGGTTGAGGGCATAGGCGGTGGGCGCCGCGCCGATGAGGATCAGCATGATCAGGCCCATGCCCTTTTGGCCGTCATTGCCGCCGTGGCCGAAGGAGACGCCGGTGCAGGTAAGGATCAGCAGAGACCTGATCCACAGCGGCGGCGGGGCGTCGCCCTTTGGCGCCTGATAGAGCCGCTTGTCGCGGATCACGAACTTCATGAGCAGCAGCAAGAGGGCCGAGGCCCCGAACCCGATCAGCGGGCTCCAGAACAGGGCCTGGAACACCTTGGCGGCCTGGGACCAATCAACGCCGGAGGTGGCGACGCCGGCGGGGGCCATGAACTGGTTGGCGAGGCCGACGCCCATGATCGAGCCCACCAGGGCGTGGGAGGAGCTGTTGGGGATGCCCAAGGCCCAGGTGCCGAGGTTCCAGATGATGGCCGCCAGCAGCAGGGCGAAGATCATCGCATAACCCGCCGTGCTGCCCACCTGGAGGATCAGCTCCACCGGCAGCAGGGTGACGATGCTGTAGGCGACGGCGCCTGTGGAGACCATGACGCCGGCGAAGTTCCAGAAGCCGGACCAGACCACGGCCACCAGCGGCGGCAGGCTGTGGGTATAGATGACCGTGGCCACCGCATTGGCGGTATCGTGAAAGCCATTCACGAACTCAAAACCGAGCGCGATCAGGAGCGCGAGGCCCAAAAGGGCGAAGACGCCGATCTCCACCGCCTCGCCGGCGCCCGCCACATCCTGGATGATGCTGTAGGCGACGAAGGAGAGCCCGCCGAGGAGAACCAAAAGGAAGACGGCGGCGCCCACGGCGGGGGGCTTGCGGTCCATGGCCGGGCGGCCAGAGACGTGGCGGGCGTCGAAAGCGGCGTCGGTCATGTGGGTCCCCCGGAATGACAGCACTTTCTTAACCGGCGAGTTCAAAGCTTTCGTGACAGCGGCCCGGCTCAGACGCCGACAGCTTTTCTGGAGTGACTTTAAGAATAATCGGGACGCGTCCCTGACGGAGCTGCGCCATATGTGCGGCCCATTTTTCTGAGGGGCCTGATAAGCATGAGCGATGCCACCGCTGCGATCTCCACGCCAAGCGCGGCCTGGTGGCGCAAGGAGGATTGGTGGGCGGTGATCCTGGGCCTAGGCCTGATCGCCGTGGCCTATGGGCTGTTTCTGAACCACACGAGCCTGACATGGCTGGCCGTCACCCCGGCGAAGTGGACGACCTTTGCCCAGATCGCCCAGGACTTCGCCGCCAAGTGGCCGCGGTATCTCGCTCAGTTCGTCCTCTGGCTCGCCTTGGTTTCTGGCGCCCTGTCGAGCTTCGGCTACAGGCTGCGCAACACCGTTCCGGCGTTCATTTTTCTGTATGTCGTCTCGATCCTGATCTTCGCGCTGGGACAGTGGGCGCAGGCCGTGAAGTTCAATTTGGAGCCGCCCCTGGTGGCCCTCGTCGTCGGCTTGATCCTCGCCAATCTGAATGTCTTGCCCCGCGCCCTTGATGACGGGTTCCGCGTGGAGTTCTACATCAAGCTGGGCGTTGTGCTTCTGGGCGCCACCCTCCCCTTTACCCTGATCCTGTGGGCGGGCCCGGTGGCCCTGCTCCAGGCGGGCGTGATCTCGTTGGTCACCTTCGGGGTGATCTTCGCCGTCGCCCGCGCGCTGGGGGTCGAGCCCCGGTTCGCCGCGACCCTCGGCGCCGGGGGGGCCGTCTGCGGCGTTTCGGCGGCCATCGCCATCGCCGCGGCCGTCGGGGCGCGCAAACAGGACGCCGCGGCCGTGGTCTCCATCGTCGTGCTCTGGGCCATCGTGATGATCTTCGTTCTGCCCTTCGCGGCGGCGGGCCTGCACCTGGCCTCTGGCGTCGGCGGCGCCTGGATCGGCTCCTCGGAATTCGCCGACGCCGCGGGCCTCGCCGCCGCCCAGGCCTATGGCGCCATCGCCGCCAAGGCGCCGGGCGCTTTGCCCGCCATCGCCGACCAATCCGTGGCCGCCTTCACCCTAATGAAGGTGGTGGGGCGCGATATCTGGGTGGGGGTCTGGGCCATCGTGCTCTCGATCATCGCCGCCAGCCGCTGGGAGACCACCGGAATTGAGAACAAGGCGAGCGTAAGCGAAATCTGGCGCCGGTTTCCGAAGTTCGTCATCGGCTTTCTCATCGCGTCCATCGCCATCACCCTGATCGCCCAGGGTCTGGGGCACACGGCTTTCAGCAAGACCGCCGACCCCGGCCTCGTGGCGCCCATCAAGGCCCTGCGCACCTGGGCCTTCGCCTTCGGGTTTCTGAGCATCGGCCTAACCACCCGCCTCGCAGATTTCGCCACGGTGGGGGCAAAGCCGGTAATCGCCTTCAGCGCCGGGGTCGTGGTGAACGTGATCCTGGGTCTCGTGCTCTCGACCCTGGTGTTCGGGGCCTATTGGTCGAAGCTCGGCCAATGACCGCCGGCGCCACCTGCGCAACCTGCCGCCATTTCGAGGATCGCCCGGCGGAGATCGAGCGGGGCCTCCCGGGGCTGGCCGTGCTCAGTTCAGCCCATGGCGCGGGACGGGCCAGCGATGGGCTGTGTGTGAGACACGACCGCTATCTGAGGTCGAGCGCGGCGTGCGAGGGGTGGGCGGCGCGTACGTGACGATACGGGCTAGATATGCGCCCAGCTAATGCGTTGTATTTGCAGCGCTGATGCTTCCAGAATTGCTAATATGGGGGCCAAGTTTTTCGCGTTTGCGCGGCGGTCCGCAGGCTGATTGGGGTAAGTCCGTGGGTCGCTTTACGCAAAAGCTGCCCGGAGGCTTATGCGTGCGGCGACGTCATTTTGATAACCATGGCTTGTTGGCTGATCGCCGGGCGGTTCTGCTTGGCGGCGGGGCGGCGGCGATTGGCGGGCTCGTAGCGCTGACGGCCTGCGCGCCGCGCGCGGCCAAGACCCCATCGGCGGAGGCCCTTCGGGTCGCCATTGTCGGCAAGGGCGAGGCGGACAATCAGCTCCTCTTGAAGACCGCGGGCGTGAAGACGGATTTCCCCGTAGCCTATTCCCATTTCGAATCCGGCCATCTGGTGATCCAGGCCATGGACGCCCACGCCCTGGACTATGGCGGCATGAGCGAAATTCCCCCCATCTTTGCCCTGGGGGCGGGAACACCGAGTTTCCGACAGATCGCTGTCGCCCACGGGGATGTGAACAATCAGGTGGTGCTGGTTCCCAAGGGGTCGCCCATTCACGATCTGGGCGGCCTGAGGGGCAAGCGCGTGGGCTATGTGCGGGCGACGACCTCGCAGTATTTTCTGCTTCGCATGCTGCAATCGGTAGGGCTGGACTGGCGCGACATCACCCCCGTGGCCATGAGCGTCGCCGACGCCGAGGCGGCCTTCTCCACAGGCGCCCTGGACGCCTGGGCCATCTACGGCTTTCCCATTGAGCGGGCGCTGGCCACGGAGGGCGCGCGCATTCTCAAGACCGCGCTGGGGTTCCTGTCCGGCAATTATATCGTCTCGGCCAGCGTGGACGCCTTGGCGGACCCTGAGAAATCCAAGGAGATCGGGCGTTTTCTCATCGCCACCCGGGCGGGATATGCCTGGGCGGCGGCCCACCAGGCGCGGTGGGCGCAGGAGGTGGCAAAGCAGATCGGGGTGCCGCTTGCTTACGTTCAGGATGAATTCCGCCGAAAAAGCGCCAGCTACACGCTCCTCCCGGTGACCGAGGCGACCATCGCCTCCCAGCAGAATGTGGCCGACGCTTTCGCCCAGCAGAAACTGATCCCCGCGGCCGTCAATGTGCGCCAGCTGTGGGATAGCCGCTTCAATTCTGTCATCGAAGAGAAGGCCTGACGCCATGTCCGCAGCCATCGCACTGACCCGCCGCGCTCCCGCCGCGGCGATTTCGCAAGGGCGGTTGGAAGCCCTGACGGCGGCCCTCGCCGCCACGGCGGAGGCCTATGATCGCAGCGCGGAATTCCCCCGCGCCAATTTCGATATCCTGGCCCGGGAAGGCGTGATCGGCCTGACCGTCTCGCCGGAGCTGGGCGGCGGCGGCGCGGGCTTTGGCGAGGCTTTGCGGGTCATCGGCGCGGTGGCGAAGGGCGAGCCCTCCACGGCCCTGATCCTTTTCATGACCTACGGCTATCACCTGCAGCCCACGCGGGCTCAATCCTGGCCGGCCCACATCTATCAGCGCCTGGCCCGTGAAGCCGTGGCCGGCGGCGGGCTGATCGGGGGCCTCCGGGTCGAGCCGGAGCTGGGCACGCCCGTGCGCGGCGGCATGCCCAAGACCGTCGCGCGCCGGACATCGGACGGCTGGGCGATCACCGGGAGCAAGATCTATTCCACCGGCTCCACGGGGCTGAACTGGTTCGCCGTCTGGGCCCGGACCGACGAGGCCGAACCGCGTGTCGGCAGCTTTCTTGTGGCGGCGGGCAGCCCGGGCGTGACCATCGAGCCCGTTTGGGATCACCTCGGCATGCGGGCCTCGGTGAGCCATGAGGTGGTATTTGAGAACACGCCCACGCCGCTCGATCACGCGGTGGATGTCCGCCCGCCGGCCGCCTGGGCGCCGAAACCGGGGGACAGCTCGCTCGCCCTTTGGAACGCCCTGGCCATCTCGACGATCTATGACGGCGTCGCCCGGGCGGCGCGGGAATGGCTGTTGCAGTATCTTAAGGACCGCACGCCCTCGAACCTCGGCGCGTCGCTCGCCACCCTGCCGCGGGTTCAGGAGAAGTTCGGGGAGATCGAAGCCCTGCTCCAGGTCAACCGCACCCTGATCGATCAGGCGGTCGCCCGCGCCGACGCCGGCGACAGCCCGACGCCCGTGGAGCTGAACAATATCAAATATGTCGCGACCGCCAATGCCATTCGGTCGGTGGAGATCGGGCTGGAGCTCACCGGCAATCCGGGCCTCAGCCGCAAGAACCCGCTGGAGCGTCATTATCGCGATGTGCTGTGCAGCCGCATCCACTCGCCCCAGACCGACACCATTCTGGTGGCGGGCGGCCGCGCGGCCTTTGGGCTGTAGCACCCATGTCCCTGGTCATCGCCAGCCAGATGGAGGAGGGGTTTGACGCCGATCTGCGCGCGCACGCCAGCCGCCCCACGGTGATCAAACCCTCCGAGGTCGAGCCCTGGGCGGCGGCGGATGATGCGGACATCCTCCTCATTCGTCCGACGCCCGCCTGGCGCGGCAACCGTCAGGCGCCTCGGCCGCGCGCGTGGCCGGGGAAACTCCAATGGGTCTATAGCGCCTCGGCGGGCGTGGACTTTTATCCCCCATGGCTCCTGGACGCGCCGCTCGTCACCTGCGGCCGGGGCGTCGCGTCTGACGAGATCGCCGACTATGTGATCGCCGCCATCTATCTCCAGGCCAAGGATCTGGAGCGCGTACGCGCCAAGTCACTGGCCGAATGGAAACAGGCGCCGCTCGGCCGCGTCAGCGGAACGACGGTGGGAATTTTGGGGCTGGGGGCCATCGGCCTTGCTGTCGCCAGGCGCGCCCTCGCGGTGGGCTGCCGGGTCACCGCGGCGCGTCGACGGCGACATCTGCCAAGTCCGGTGAAGGGCGTGGAGCTTCTGGACGACGTTGGGGCGGTGGTCGCCTCCGCCGATCACCTGCTGCTCGCCCTCCCCTCCACCGACGCCACGCGCGGTATGTTCGATGCGCGCCTTCTGGAACGGGCCAAGCCCACGGCGCATCTGATCAATGTCGGTCGCGGCGCCGTCTTGGACCAATCGGCCCTCCTCGCGGCGCTGGATGCGGGCCAGCTTGGTTTCGCCACCCTGGATGTCACCGAGCCCGAGCCTCTGCCGGCCGATCATCCGCTCTGGAGCCATCCCCAGGTGCGCCTGACGCCGCACATTTCATCCAACTACACCCAGGTGCGCGGGGCCCTTTTCAAAAAGGTGACCTCCGACCTTGACCGGTTTCTGCGCGGCGAGGCGCCCAGCGACATCGTCGATCCCGTCGCCGGCTATTGATCACATAAGAGGAAGACCCTCCATGAACGAAATCGTCCGTCCCGCCGCCTTCAAGCTTCGCACCGAAGAGCCCCGCGCCACCCTGGAAGAGGAGCGTCTGCACCGCAAACGGCGCCTGGCCGCCTCCTACCGGATCTTCGCGGACAAGGGCTATGACCTGAGCCTCGCCGGCCACATCACCGCCCGGGACCCGGAATTCCGTGACCGGTTCTGGGTGGCGCCCATCGGACCGTGGTTTGGTCACATCCGCGTGCGCGACCTAGTGCTGGTGGACCACGACGGCAATATTCTGAGCGGCGAGGGGCCCATCAACCAGGCCGGATTCGCCATCCATTCGGCGATCCATAAGGCGCGCCCGGACGTGGTCGCCGCGGCCCATTCCCACTCCATTTATGGCAAGGCCTGGTCGGCGCTGGGGCGCCTTCTCGATCCCATCACCCAGGACAGCTGCTTCTTTTATGAGAACCACGTGCTGTTCGAGCATTTCAGCGGCATCGTGCTGGACACCTCGGAGGGCGAACGGATCGCCGCGGCGCTCGGCGACAAGCGCGCGGCCATCCTGCAGAACCATGGCATTCTGACCGTGGGCAAGAGCGTGGAAAGCGCCGTGGCGAGCTACGTCTCCTTCGAGAACGCCTGCTACACCCAGCTCCTGGCCGAGGCGGCGGGGACCATCAAACCGATCAGCCATGAGATCGCCCGCCACACCGCCGGCCAGGCCCGCGGGGACGATCCCGGCGCCTTTGGCTTTCGCCCCCTCTGGGAACGCGTCCTTCGCGAGCAGCCTGACTTTTTGGAATAGGCGACGTTCTTTAGGACAAATATCAAAATTTGAAATCTTCTATATTTATGAAAGAAAATAATTCACCGAATAATTCATATTCATATTGCTGCTATATTTATAAATCTAAGCCTACTCAGAATAACTAATTTGTAGGCGTGGTCCGGCTCTGGCCATTAGCCCCCATCAATATTTTGGGGACTTACAATGAACTTTGTGAATGTGACGCGGCGCGCCCCGTCGGCGCGCGGGCCGCGCTTGAATCTGATTCTGCTCTCTTCGGTGTCCGCTCTCGCCGCCACCGCCCATGGGGAAGCCCTGGCGACGCCCGCCGCCGACGCCGCCGGAACCGCCGTCGAGGAGATCATCGTCACGGCGACCCGCCAGTCGACGAGCCTGCAGAAGACGCCCGTGGCCGTGACCGTGATCGGGGCTGACGAGATCGCGCGGCAGAACCTGCTCACCGCCCGCGACCTGGCGGGACAGACGCCCGGCGTCACGATCCAGCGGGCCGGGATCACCCCCCTGACCCAGGTGTTCTTCATTCGCGGCATCGGCGATTCCGACCCGATCTTCGACCCCAATGTCGCCCAGTATCTGGACGACGTTTATCTACCCCGGGCCATCAACGGCATGGCGGATCTGGCGGATATCGAACGGGTGGAGGTGCTGCGCGGTCCCCAGGGCACCCTGTTTGGCGAAAACGCCGACGCCGGCGCCATCCGCTACATCACCAAGACGCCAACGGACCAGACCCAGGCCAATGTCGATGTCGGCTATGGGAGCTATAACGCCTTCGACCTGCACGGTTATGTGAGCGGCGCGATCGTCCCGGGCAAGCTGGACGGCAGCCTGACCCTCGGCCACGAGCAGCACGACGGCTACACCTACGACCCGACCTTGAAGGAATCCGTGAACAACCAGGACACCAGCGCCCTGCGCGCCAAACTCCTGGCGACCCTGTCCCCGAGACTGACGGTCCTGTTCTCCATCGACGGGACCATCGATAAGTCAGGGACGGACTATTACATCCCCAAAGACCCGATCATCGGCGGCACGCTGAAGACGCCGATCTATGGCGCCTTCAACCCCAATGACAGCTATGCCTCCCAGGCGCCCAACAACAATTCATGGGTCGCGGGAACCTCGGTCAAGGTCGCCTATCAGATCAATCCGAACCTGACCTTCAATTCCATCAGCGCCCTGCGCGGCTTCGCCCAGGACCCGGTCAATTACAACAATGACGGCCAGCCTCTGGCGGCCTACAGCCCAGCCGACCCTGTTCTGGTTTCGATCTCCGACAACTACATCGTCTATCGGGAAGAAGAGGCGACCCAGGAGTTCCAGCTTCAGGGCAAGTTCGACAGGGTCGATTTCACCAGCGGCTTCTATTTCCTCTACGAGAACTTCTCGAGCAACCGGATCGGCTATGTGGTCTCCCCCACCGCCGCCACGGCGGCCCCGGCCTATCCCGAGGATCAGATCGGTGACACCAAGACCTATAATTACGCCGAGTACATCCAGGGGAACTACCACTTCACCGACAAGCTGATCGGCACGCTCGGCGCCCGCTACACCATCGAGTCGCGGGATTTCCGGTTCAACGGCGTCTATGACTCCTTCTCGGGCGCCCCCTTGCCCATAACGCCAGGCGCCCCGACCTCAACGCCTGGGGGATACGCGGCGGCGAATAATTTCAGCTATCTGGGCCACAAGACTTGGTACTCGTTCACGCCCAAATACGGCGTCTCCTACCAGTTCACGCCGGACCTCTTCACCTATGCCGGCGTCTCCGAAGGGTTCGACGCGGGCGGTTTCAACAATCGCGCCAGCTCTCTCGCCACCGCCCTTCCCTATGATCAGGAGAAGGTCACCACCTATGAGATCGGGGTGAAGGCCAATGCTCTGGACGGGCGCCTGCGCGCGGACGCCACGCTCTTCTATAACGCCTATAATGGTCTCCAGGAGACCGCCGCCGTCATCAGCCCGGTCAATGGCGCCTTTGTGTCGGTCCGCGCCAACGCCAACAGCGCCCATACCGAGGGGTTCGAGCTGGAGAGCGCCTACAAGCCGATTGACGGGTTAAGCCTGGTCGGCAATGTCAGCTATCTGAAGACGCGGTTTGACTCCTTCCCCAACGCCGCCGCCAGTGTGGTGAATGGGCAGGCGGTCCTGCTGGGCGCCACGGGCAATCAGCTGCCCTTCTCCCCCGAATGGCAGTTCAATGGCGGGGCGACCTACAAATTGCCCCTGCCGGTTCCCGGGGAGGCGCACCTCGGCGTGAACCTGACCTATGAGACGTCGTATTATTCCGATGTCTTCAACTACAAGCAGGGCCGCGTACCCGAGCAGGGCTATGTGGATGCTTTCCTGAGCTACGCGCCTCCGGGCGGTCACTGGGTGATCTCGGTCATCGGCAAGAACTTGGCCGACCGGCTCTCCTATCAGAGCATAACCTGGGGCGGCACGCCGAACCTCTGGGAAGGCCCCGTCAGCCCGCCCCGCACGGTGTTCCTGAAGGCGGCGTATAAGCTGTAGGCCCCGTCGGGCGCTCTCCGTTCGAAAAACCGCTTGGCCAAGGCGCAACGCCTGGGCCAAGACGGGTTCGGTCAGGAGGATTTGGATGGTCAGACGTTTAGGGCGCCTGTGGCGACTGGCTGGGTGCGCGGGGCTGGGCCTCATCACGCCGCTGGCGGCCGCGGCGCAGCCGAAGCTTTCGGCGGAGGTCTTGTGGGACCATTATGGCGTGCCCCACGTCTACGCCAAGAGGGAAGCCGACCTGTTCTATGGCTTCGGCTGGGCGCAGGTGAAGAGCCACGGCGATGTTTTGCTGCGGCTCTACGCCGAGGGCCGCGGCCGGGCGGCCGAATATTTCGGTTCCTCCGAACTGGAGAGCGACCGCTGGATGGCGATCAACGACGTCCCGGGCCGCGCTAAGGTTTGGCTGGAGGCCCAATCGCCAAATTTCCGCGCTGATCTGGAGGCCTTCGCGGCGGGCATGAACGCCTATGCGGGCGCCCATCCCGAGGCGCTCTCGCTCGAGGCCCGGCGTGTCCTGCCCATCAGCGCCGTCGATGTGGTGGGCTATGCGCACCGGTTGTTCCAGTACGTCTATATCGCGCCCCAGGCCGTGGCGGGCCGCCTGCCCGCCGACGCCATCGGCCCGCCCGGCGCGGCGCGGCCGGACAATGGCTCGAACGGCTGGGCGATCGCGCCCTCCCGCGCGGCGGACGGCCACACGATGATGCTGATGAACCCTCACCTCCCCTGGGCGACGGGCTGGTCAACCTATTATGAGGCGCAGCTCACCGCGCCGGGGGTCGACCTCTATGGCGCGACCCAGATCGGTCTGCCGGTGCTGCGCTTTGTGTTCAGCGATCAGCTCGGCATCACCAACACGGTCGACCACACCAATGGCGTCACCTTCTACAAGATCACGCCGGCGCCGGGCGGCTATCTCTTTGACGGCAAGGTTCGCCCGTTCGAGGCGCGTGAGGCGACCCTGAAAGTGCGCCGTCCCGACGGCGGCCTCGACACCGACACCGTTGAGGTTCGCTCCACCGTGCAGGGCCCCATCGTGGGCGAGCGGGGCGGGGCGCCCATCGCCATGCGCGTGGCGGGCCTCGATAGGCCCCGCGCCCTGGAAGAATATTGGAAGATGGAGACGGCGCCGAACTTCGCCGCCTACCAGACGGCGCTCAGAATGATGCAGGTGCCGACCTTCAATATCATCTATGGCGATAGGGATGGCCATATCGAATATCTGTTCAATGGCCTGGTCCCGCGGCGCGACTTCGGCGATCTCAAATACTGGACGTCCACGGTTCCAGGCGATACGTCCAAGACGCTGTGGACGGACTATCTGAGCTATGCGGAGCTGCCCAAGGTGATCGATCCGGCCGGCGGCGTGGTGCAGAACTCCAATGATCCGCCTTGGGACGCGGGGTTCCCGACCCTTATCGATCCGGCGCCCTACCGGGCCTATATAAGCCCCGACGCGCTGGAAGTTCGCATGGAGCGCGGCGTGCAGCTCCTGAGCGAGCCTCGAAAGATCAGCTTCGACGAGCTGGTCAGGAAGCGCTGGTCGACCTACGCTCTCGTCGCCGATCGCCTCTTGCCTGACCTCAACGCCGCCGTGCAGGCCTCCGGCGATGATATGGCCAAGCAGGCGATGGCCGTGCTCAACGCCTGGGACCGCACCACCGATGCCGAGAGCCGGGGATCTCTGCTCTTCACCATGTGGGTCGACAGGATGAAGGCGCCCGACGGCGTCACCAATGCCGGCTGGCGGATCCCCTATGATATTCGTCAGCCGCTTGCGACGCCGAGCGGCCTCGCCAACCCGGCGGCCGCCCTGACGGCGCTGGACGCCGCGGCAAGGGAGCTTTTGGCGCAAAAGGGCGCGCTGGACGCCCCTTGGGGCTCGGAGATGCGCCTGATCTGGGGCGGCCAAAATCTGGCGGCGAGCGGCGCCTCGGGCCGGTATGGCGACATCAATGTGATCGACTATGGGCCCCTGAAGGATGGGGTCCGGGCGGCCAGCTTCGGCGCGACCTTCGTGGCGGTCGTGGATTTCGCCACCCCGACAAAGGCCAAGGTCCTCATGTCTTATGGCGACGCGTCGCAGCCTGGCTCGCCCCATCTGGGCGACCAGATCCCCCTTTTATCCGCCAAAGAGATGCGCGACGCCTGGCGCACGCGCGCCGAGGTCGAAGCCCACCTCGAAAGCCGGGACGTGTTCTGACGACGTGGCCGCAGGGGCCTTTAATAGCCCACGTCGTGCAACGGCCCGGCCTCCACTCCAGCGAGGACTTCCGCTGGGATTATCGGATCATCATCACCTGTCCCAACTGGGAGGGCTCAACCCATGAGGGCGAGTTGGAGGCCAAGGCGGAACAGCGCCGCTGGGAGCTGACCCTGAACCACTGGGACCTGCCGATCCACAAAATCGATCCGCATCAGGCGCCGCAGTAGAGGGCGGGAATAAAGGCAAACACCGGACGCTTATCGGACCAAACGTCGCGGATCATTTTATACCCGCGTCATAAATCTGCGGTCAGAAAAATCATGCATTCCGATATTTACTGCGATGTTCTCGAGGCCCTCAAAACAGCCTGTATATCTGGGGAATTACACCCATCTGATATAGCAGTATTTATCTGGGTTATATGATAATACGACACTAAATGAGCTATTTTCAGGGCTTTTGACGTTACGATATTGCCGTCCCGATAAAACACTATATTTTGCAGATTTATTCTGTCATTGTTAATCACTATACTAAATTCTTCTTCAAATCCATTTCTATTCAAAAAGCAAGCGGCGTCTATAGAATTCACATCACTCCAATGTGCCCGTTGATAAGAGCTAAGAGGTCCGTTCCTAAATACGATGTCCGTATTGGATACTTCGTATCCGCTAAACATATAGTAAATAATTAATATTAGTACAACAGGTGCGATCCAAAATAGCAAGACGCTCACCTGTTTTGTTTTCCAAGGGTAGTTCAGATCACCTTTCGGCGGCCCGTATCTGCGCGAATATTCTACGCGACCTACGCTCAAGAGCTCCAAAAGGGGGTCGGCGCACAGACCTGCCGCGCCAAATGACATCGCCGCTAAAAAGCTAATACCGGTCGGATAAGCGTCTTTTTCAAAAATGATTTCAGTTGGGGCCAGACGCGACCAGATAGCAATATGCGCAATATATGGCAGCCAAGCAAACACACCCCCGCAAACGACAGCAAGAATTACCGAAACGATCACGCGTTCGCGAGCAACGCTTTGGGTCTTTCCAGCAGAAGGTGTTAGTTCTGAATCTTCCATTGAATTAAAAGGTCTGAATATGAGTCATTCCGGAAGCAACGAAACCAAGCTCGAAGGAGTGCGACGGAACGAAGACGGCAACACCCCGAAGCCCACCCGCACCGTAGGCGCGGCGCCTGGGCGTGTCACCGCTCTCGTTGACTGTGACGCTTATATAGCCAGATGGATTAATCTAGAATTACCCCCGCTCACTTGACGGCGTGAGCGTGGAGTTGAACCCCTGACTGGCGCTGCAATTCACCAATCACGCCAAAGAGGTTTCTCGCGTTCGGATTGCCGGTGCGACTGAACATCCTGATCAAGCTCTTGGATGGCGTGCCGGTCGCGGTCGCCAGTTTCTCGAAGCCGAGGGTCGCATTGATATAGTCGCGCAAGACAGCCTTGCCGGTGTCCACATCTCCGGACAACAGGGCGTCAACGCCCTCCGCCAGCAGAGCATCGCGGAACGCGGGATCGCGTTGAGCCCTGGCTTGGATCGTATCCTTGAATTTGCGTGTCAGAGCCATCATCCATTGCCTTTCTTGCGACTTTTGTAGTCCTGCCAGCGGCTTTGCGCGTCGCTGATATCGCGTTGCTGCCGCTGTTTTGTTCCGCCGGCCAGAAGGATAACAACCGTCTCGCCGTCCCTGCCGAAATAGACCCTGTATCCAGGCCCGAACGTCAGCCGATACTCGCACACTCCGGCGCCCACGCCTTTGACGTTCGAGAAGTTGGCCTGACCGAGCCGGATGACCGCCATCGCGATCTTCGCGGCAGCCTGTGAATCAAGATCGTCGAACCACCGGCCAAACGGGCTGTCGCCGGCAAGCGTAAGATACTCCCTCACATCCGTCGGTTATGGTAACATATGAGTTACCGGTGCGGAAGCGATCAAAACCCTCTTTCATCATCCATCTAGCCGTTGGAGGGATCTCGAAGCCGACCGCTATCGGGATATCGGCGAAGATGCGCTGCCTGAA
>Ga0209208_10006048_pt1 | contig 16743 bp, 17 predicted proteins | sample S1TSphfallax_3_FD_187694 | JGI IMG/M metagenome (GOLD analysis project Ga0209208, IMG submission 187694) | Host-associated microbial communities from peat moss isolated from Minnesota, USA - S1T2_Fd - Sphagnum fallax MG (SPAdes) (version 2) | ecosystem: Host-associated > Plants > Peat moss >...
ATTGCACACCATTGATATAAACTAATTGTCTACTTCAGTCCCCCACTTATTTTCTTTCATTCAATAACACATGATGATTGCCAGCAGAAAGCTTGAACAACTCTATAATGTAGTAGTACCTATATGGGTAAAAAAAAATGCACTAGCTATGCAACATAAGGACTAAGAACCTCCTCCTCCTCCTTCTCCTTATTGCACTAGCTACAAGGAAAACAATCAAAGACACAACATTCTCAAAAATATTCTGATGGTGTACACTGAACTAGTAGGGCTAGAGAGCTTCTCTTTTGTAAGTTTGGCTAATAAGTGAATGGAACAAGCAAAGACAACTTCCAACAAAAGTAAGGTCAGTAGTAGTAAAATTGTCAGAGCATAATTCAGAGTACCTTTGCTTTGATACCCATTCTGAATTTTGTAAACTAAAGACAAATAATTTCTTACAAGCAAATTGATATGTACCTAATAATGGGACTAAAGCCAAAATATTGGGAAATATATCTCTCCCCTGGGATTGAAGCAAAAAAACATTTGATCTGAAAAAAGCCAAGAAAAATCAAGATGGGGATTATTTATTAAGCTATATAAATTGTGTTTGGATCCTAAACTCCAAGCAAAAAAATCACTACTACTACTACTACTTTGATGAACCAAAAAAAGTTGTAACAATTCAAACAATTGGAGAAATTCATGATGCCAAAAAACTAACTCACCAACCAAGCATGTGTTTGACAACTACTATCAAACACAATTCAATCAACAACAACAACATCAAATAATGAAGGTGATAATTATGTGTTTTTTGAGTGTTGGGAGTTCTATTTGTCCAGGTGGGTGCCCACCCCCATGCTCAAAAAATTTAATTTATTATTATTACTATTTATTATTTATTATTATTATTTTGGGTGAGTAGTCAAACATCAAATTTGATTTAATTTTTTTATTGGCAATATTTTTGCTATATTGCAAGGAACAAAATAAAAGGTCATTTTCCAGGGTAAATTGTGTTTTTTCCCAGCAAAAATTCACCACTTTTGTGAAATAAAAAATTGAAAGAAATGAAAAGAAAAAGAAAAGAAACCCCATCAATGATCAACATTTCAATGTCCAATAACTAGTTTATTTTAAAGATTTCTTGCCAAAAATAATAATTTTCCTGAATTTTCCTCTTTTCGTTTATTTAAACCTCTCCAAATTCCTTCAGAATTTTAATTTTCTTTGATTTTTTAAAATTTTTTGGGGGGGAAATTTCGACATTTTCTGAAAATAGTATTAATTTAATGTCAAAGCTGCCAAGGTAGGTACTCTGGTTAAAGAAAGAGTGAAAAACAGAGTCTACATACAACCCACCATGGCAAGAATTGAAAGCCGACAGAAGAATCTTCACCATCCATCCTAATGCAAAGATTCATCCACGTGGTGCAATATGTGACCGGTCAGAGATTTCAATAGTTCATCCAAATGGCACATCCGACGGTCGGTCGGTCGGTCGGTCGGTCAAGCTTCTCAAAATTCATCGACGTTGATCCATCCGACAGCCAGATTTTTTTCATCCAGTGGATGCAACCGACGGTCATAGTTTTCATCTATGTGGATGCATCCGACGGTCGGTCGGTCGGTCAAGCTTCTCAAAATTCATCGACGTTGATCCATCCGACAGCCAGATTTTTTTCATCCAGTGGATGCAACCGACGGTCATAGTTTTCATCTATGTGGATGCATCCGACGGTCAGAGTTTTCCATCCAAATGGATGCATCCGATCCGATAGTGAGATTTTTCATCCATGTGAGAGCCACCCCTGCTTGCTGTTGCACACCCTTTTTATTGTCGCGCTTTTCCTTCGTTGCTTTTGTGCTCGTTCTGCTTCTGCACGCTGTTTGCTCTTTTGTAGCGTTCTCCATCGCTGCGCAATCCGCGCGCTTTCCTGCCGCTGCCATTTCTGTTTCCATGGCTGCCGTCCAGCTAGCTCCCGCTGAAGTCACTGAGATCGACCAGCTCTCCAGGATTCGTCTGGAGCTCGCCACTCTTGACCAGATCAGGTGCGTCTTTCGTAGGCCGCATTTCCGTCTTTTGTGTTTGTTTGTGTGTTTTGCCTTTGTTTGTATTTCTGTGTTCTGTTTGTTTATCTCCATCCCTGTCCTGTTTTGTGGCAAATGAAACTTTTCGAATGTTAGCGTTTGATCCGGGTTTTTTTTTTTTTTAAAACAAGATTCAATTATTGCTGGAGGTGTCTGTAGCGACAATGTAGGCCTTTGCATTGGTTTAGTTAACAAAGGGATTCTTGCCTTCGCTACTTTGTTTCGGCTCCGATCTGTAGTTGTACTGTTGTTTAGGAAATGTGTTCTGTTCTGTTTCATTCCCAGACGGTTTTCCAATGCACTGTTGTTTGTCAATTCGTGTCGTCAAGTTGCTGGTGAAAGTGTGTCTGCATTTCTGTTTCAGCTAGCAGCGAAACAATGTTGCTTGTCTCTTGGTTTTCAGCCTCGATCCGCGGATTTGTGGTTTTCCCTTTTCTTTCCTTTTTGATCCTTTGTCCTCGAAATAAATCTCGTCGTTATGCACAGTTTTAAAGAGTTCACAGAGTAGGTCCATGTGTCTTGTTAATTCATATCTTGAACCTTGCGGATCAGAGATTGTTGATTTTGAGAGATCTTGCCTTTGATTGATATCCTGCTATTTATGGTACATTTCAGGATTTTAGGATCAACCACTGTGCTATGTCACTTGGATTCAGTAGTAGAAAGAAGTTGACAGGAACTGGTTGATTTCCAATTTGTGGTGCACTACTGGTGTCAATTTCATGTGCATTCTCCATTAATTGGTATCATAAAGCTGTTTGAAGTCATTCCAGTCCTGTGATCTCTTTGTTGGTGATACTTACTTATATCTGTGGTTTGATTTTCAATATGTTGGATGGTCCTTGTGAAGTGTTGAGGGTTAAAATCAGGTTTTGTGCAACAAAATCATATTGGGCAATGTGGTCTTGTGAATGTGCAGTGACAATGAGAAGTCTGGATTCCTCAAATTGGTGGGACGTTATATCAGGTTAGTTTTGTTGTACATCCAGCGCCATGTAACTCCATAGCTTTTGATCCAGCAGCAACAGTTGATCCAATCATGTTGATGTGAAAACCCAAAGGTGTCAGGTATGCATTTTCCAAGGCTTTCATTTCTGTGAGATGAGCTATAAGGTTTATGGTGGAATCGTATTGTGTCACTCAGTGGGAAGAGCGAGGGGATCCAATGGGAAAAGATCAAACCTCCAACTGATGAGGTTGTGGTGCCCTATGACAAATTGTCATCTTTCTCTGATGGTGAGCAACATCTATTTGACACCAATTAACTCTGGATCATAATTATCTGTATTCAGTTCCAGAGGGGAAGTGGTGAACTGTATCTTCCATTTGGAAGACTGCAGGGCATGAAGGAATATCTAGGGTACATGCTGAGAAATAGTTGTAGCCTGATGTGCCTTGTTTATTAAGTTGGATTTCAACACTTTTCAAGGAGAAGGAAATAACCACAAACCCTGGATGCTTTTTTTCTGGTGCAATTGCACATTTTCTGTAGTCATCTGCACCCCTACAATTGCTTCACTTCAATCTACACCGCTATAATAAGTAATAAACTTGTGCCTGATCTGCTATGAATATCTATGTAGACCCAGCGAGGATCAAGGGCCTCCTTGACAAGCTTGCAGTGCTCAAGTTGAATGGTGGCCTTGGAACAACAATGGGCTGCACAGGTCCCAAGTACGAATCCAGTTCCCTTCCTAATCCTGAATGGCAAATTGACAAAGGTTGTCCTTGTGTGTGCTCATGGTAATATTGATTAGGCACTGTATGGAGTAGAAGTGAGCACATCAAGTTAAGATGCCTTAGACACAGGGGTATTATGCTGGATACAGACCCTGAGCATTGCTGGCATTCAGCAAATTGGAGTAGTCCTCTGTAATTATTGACTTCATTTGGCTTTTCACGGACAACCAATTCTGCATGCAGGTCAGTCATTGAGGTTCGAAATGGATTGACATTCCTGGATCTGATTGTCAAGCAGATTGAGGTGTGTTACCTTTTTTCCACATTGTTGGACAAAGTATGCAGTGTCTTATTGGATCTCAATTTAAATCATGAGCTGTTCACCAGATTGTCTTTGTCTCCACCATTTTGCATCATCATTGAGATCTATGTCAAGACCAGAAACTCACAGTTTGTACTATTTGCCTGGCAGAATCTGAATCACACTTATGGCTCAGATGTGCCACTTGTTCTGATGAACTCTTTCAACACTCATGATGACACACTTAAGGTAATTTGCATTTCTTCTGCTTGAGATGCACTGGTTCTGCTTGTACCAGTGATATTTTGTGTGTTTGTCCTTGTGGTTGAATTTTTCATTTACTTCTGTGTCATGCATTGTTTGTTGCTGTTGGAAATTGCTTTTGTTTCTACTCTAAAGTTGAATTATTGTTGCAGATTGTGCAAAGGTACAATGATTCAAAGCTGGATGTTCTCACCTTCAACCAGGTACACTGGCTGGTTCTCCTGCGCAAGATTGAAATCTTCAGCTTCTGCATGTTGTTTTGGTGCTGTATGTCTGTTTCAGCCTACAATCTGCACTCATATTGTGCTTGAATCACACTGCAGAGTCAGTACCCTCGCATTGTTGCTGAGGACTTGACACCATGGCCTGCAAAGGGAAAGACAGATAATGCCGGCTGGTAAATTCAATCTACCCCTTGTATAGTTTGTAGGCTGTTTACCTTATATGCACACCCTTATTATCTGAAGTTGATCAATGAGTCTGTTGCAACCTTTAACAACAGAGTACCCTTTAGATTCATAAGCTGAATTCACTCTTCACATCAGAAGGTGGGTCCAGTGGACTAGTGACATCTTCTAAATTGTATACACAGCACATATTTCCTCCATGTGGACCACTCTATGGAGCATATCCATGTGACAACAGCTGTGAAATTCAGTATGGACATGAATGAACAACATTAGTGTTGAAATTCTGTAAGATGCAGACCTGTGAGGTGGTAGATAATCTATGATCGATTGTCTTAGTAAAAGTCCTTTGCTTTAATTGCAGGTACCCTCCAGGTCATGGAGATGTCTTCGCATCCCTTGCCAACAGTGGAAAGCTTGATGAGCTAATAGCTAAGGTAAACTCTGTCTGCAATGGCCTTATCTATGATTTTATGATGTCAATGATCCCTTGTCTGGTGTGAGGCAGTCAATATATTCATCCTGGACTAAAAGTTTCCAGCTTTAAGACAGACCATTGCTATTCTTTCTCTTATGTGTTTGTTGTCATTGTTGTTTTCTGTTCACTCATGTTTTCTTCCTTTTGTTCAATTCTCATTGTGACATTCTTCTTATGAACAGGATCTTTAAGACCTTGGCATCAAATCCTGCTTTACATAAATTGTTAGTACTGAGACCACATGCTCCATACAGGACTCCATTTGTAGACTGTGAGCAATGGATACTTGCACACCTCCAAAGCACTTACCAAATGGACTTGTGTTGATAATTTTGTGACTGCTGGTTGCAGGGCAAAGAGTATGTGTTCATTGCCAACTCAGACAACCTGGGAGCAACAGTTGATCTCAGTATCCTCCTATATGGAATGTTCATGTCTTGGTTCAAGCAGAAAGCTCCTCCTTTTGTCTTTCAATCGTGGCATAGATATAGTACAGTGCCTCTTGTAGCTGGTAGCTGTGTTTTGTAGGTGTCCTTAACCATGTCCCAGAAATCCTGAATCATTTGATTGAAAATCAGAATGAATACTGCATGGAGGTATGTTGGCAACTTCCTGGTGTTAAATGTCCCTATCCATGATTAAACTTGCTGTTGTAGGTTTGTGGGAAGATGCTCTTGGATGATGCACTTCAGCAATCTTCATTTTCACAGTGGTATTTGTGTTTGAATCCCAGTCTTAAATTGTTCTCACAGAGACTTTCTGAGCTTTGAATTTTGTGTTATCAGGTCACTCCCAAAACCCTTGCCGATGTGAAAGGTGGGACCTTGATATCTTACGAAGACAGAGTTCAGGTGGGTGGTAATTTGTGAAATATTGACAATTGTGAATCTCAGACTCATGCAGCCATGATTAGGAATATCAACAAATGACTGAACCCTTAATATTTTGTGTTCTATAACTTCTGGTTCACCTGATCTTCATAACCTTTTGTGCAGATGCCCAGAAGTAGACACTAGTGAGTTTTTTTCAGGTCAAAATTTGTTTTGCTATTGTTAATGAACATGCTATTTGAACATGGAAACCTTCACATAAGTTCCTGCATGATATATGTTGTGCTATAATTAAAATTCTTTTACAACTTCTGGATAAGGCATTTTGGAGGAGTATGTCCTAAGCCAATTATACCTCTGCAATGCAGCTTCTGGAGATTGCACAAGTTGCAGACGAGCATGTGAGTTCCACACAAGTTTCTGACATATAGATGTGTATCTTCAACATTATTGCATCAAATTGGATTACAGAATTTGCCTCATGTCTGAATTTATCTTCTTTGCCTGTATTTGGACTACCAATTTGAATCACACCTCAATTATAAAAGAACCTTGTAGGACCACTAGGTGATGTTTTCAGTTTTGAATGCAGGTGAGTGAGTTCAAGTCAATTACCAAGTTCAAAATCTTCAATACAAACAACATGTACGGTGCAATCCTCCTTTTGCATTTTATTGAACTTGATAACTGTGAAAGTTGGATTTCTGCATTGATTTTAACTATTTGTTTTGCTTGTCTCTGGATGTTCAACTTTTCTTATCTACATAATAATGTCTTCCAGGTGGGTAAGCCTGAAGGCAATCAAGAGGCTGGTTGAGGCTGATGCCCTGCAGATGGAGATTATCCCCAATCCTAAGGTGTGGATGTCAATTCAAATGTCTTTCTATTAGTGATCCCACATACTTTTTTGGATGTTTGAAGCACTTTTCCTGAGCATCCAGACAAGCTCTTTTTGTTCTGAGAGTGTTGTGGTGGTTGTTTTGTGTATTTCTTATAGGAAGTTGACAGTGTGAAGGTACTACAGCTTGAAACAGCTGCAGGAGCTGCAATACGGGTGAGCAATTTTTGTTTCATGGATCTAGTTGTGGAAGTATGGATCCTGAGCTTTTCAGACCAGTCACTTATATCGGTTTGCATCTTCTGAGTGACTTTGTACCCTTAAAACTTCACTGTGATGTGCTATAGTACTCCATGTATAATTCATACAATTATTGTATAACTTGTCCTTGTATGCAGTTCTTTGATCGTGCCATTGGTGTGAATGTTCCTCGTTCTCGCTTCCTTCCTGTTAAAGCTACCTCAGATCTCTTGCTGGTTCAGGTACCCGCACTTTTCTTTTGGCATATGCTCACTTACAGGAGGTGCAAGCAGAAATTCTCTAAAGCCACGATCACTGTTTGCACTCTTGTTTGATATCTGTCCATTTGTTGCATGAAGCAGCTGATAAGCTTCTTGGTTGTTGCAGTCGGACCTGTACACTGTTGAAGATGGTGCAGTTGTGCGGAGTACTGCACGAAGCAGTCCTGAGAACCCAACAATTGAGTTAGGTTCAGAGTTCAAAAAGGTGAACAGAAAGAAGCCAAAGATACTCAGTTGTTGAAGCTAAGACTGCTTAAATTGTGTTTGTCCTTGTTGCTGGAATCTGGGATTTTGGCTTCTTTGAGTTGCTGAATTTTGGAAATTGATGCTGAAGGAGGGAGATGTTTTCTCTCCCTGGCATTTTTTGAGAATCTTGTGTCCATGGTGCTTGACCTTTGTTTCATTTGAGCAGGTAGGTGACTTCCTGAAGCGTTTCAAGGCAATCCCAAGTATCATCAGCCTGGACAGCTTGAAGGTCATTGGGAATGTGTGGTTTGGAAAGGAGATTGTGCTCAAGGTGACCAAGGACTCTCTTTCCTCTGTGAAGAGCATTACAGCAAAGCTATTATCAGAATTTGAATTCTCTCTGAAGTTGGCTTCATTCAAAACAGATCTCAAACAAGAATCTGTCTCCTTTTCAGAGGAAATATGATGTGTGTAACCATATGAGAATAGTGTAGTGCATTTTCAGGCCTTGGCATCTTACAGGGGAGCACTTTATGCAAGGTCTTGATACTTTTACTGTAATGTCCTTCTCGAATTCACAAAGGTCTTGAGAGTAAAATACTAATGCTGTCTTCATCCTAAACTGTACCTCAGTAATTACTGTGGAACTAATATCTGCACCATTTAATGCAGTATGTATATCTGAATTGTGTGTGCAGGGCAAGGTTGTGATTGAGGCCAAGAAAGAGGAAAAGCTGGAGATCCCAGATGAGGTGACTATAGAGAACAAGGTACATGACAACTCCAAACTCTTGTGTATGCAATAGCTCTTGAGAAGAGCATGAATAATATATTCTCCTGCCTCTAGTGGTACTGGAACATGAATCTATTGTCATCAAACAAGTGCCTTGCACAAGAAGATTTTGATTTAAGCTTTACTTTGAGCTTCTCTCTCACACATCCAGTGGGTTGTTTGGACAACAGCATGTCACAGCAGGCCCGACTTATTCGGACTTGTGAGAAAATTTGACTAGTGGAGATAGGAGTTCTGCTGGAGACCCCGACACATTGTGAGCCATTTTATTTCCAGCTTGACATAGTGAGGAGCTTTGTCCACATTGTGTTTTCCCCAACCAGTCAACTACAGGCTAATCTTCTTCAGGGAGTGAACCTGGGATTTGAAATTTCTTTGTTCCTGATGAAGTAAAATTTTGCATAAGTACTTTTTTTCCCAAGTTGTACTCCAAGTAGTGTTTCACTACTGAGAAAAAGATGGTTGGTATCTCAGATTGTGGGTAGGCAAAGATCTCATCCAGTTAGAATCACTTCACACACAATTGTTGAAAACCACAGAGTGAGAGGAATATTTGGAAGGCAATTGTTGATTCAATTTATAGGATAGAAATATTTCTTCAATCAGACAAAGCATCATTGAGGTCACCATCTATCAATTTTCAACATTGAGCCAAATAGTTAATTGTAATCTACTTGAATTTGAGATCCAATGGCCTTGCAAAATTGGTTCAGGTAAAAAATTGTCATTTTATGTAATCCATGAAAATGGATAGTGCCTTTATGGCTGCTCCACGTGTATTTATTTGCAGGTATATATAAGGTTTTAAGGTTATGTGTGTCCTGTAAAATGTCAGTGCAGTAGGGGAATGAACTTTTACACTTTGGGTGTGAAAGTGTATAATCATGTAAGGCCATTTGATGAGATGTAAACCCATTGAAGTGAAGTGTAAAACAAATGTACTTAAGGCAGAAGTGCCTAACACAATCAGATGCCTAAACTGACAGCCAACTCGTTCTTCTTATCACTATAGATATTCAATTTGTTTTGGAATGTGTGATTGCAGCAACATACAATTTAAGGTCATTTTAAAGATGACACAACATGAGTAAATAGCTTGACATTGAGATCCTTGCTTGACTACTTTAAAAGTATTATCTAGGATGTCACTTTGAGCACATGTGGTCTTGGTTTTAGGAGTTCAAATTAGTCGCATTTGCCCTCTACTTTACGATCTTCACCTAATCAAAAACACAATGTCTGACAATATTATGGCATGTGTTTGACCACATCAAAAGCTTGTTTTTTGGGATTTGAAATTTTACCCCCAGAATTTGAAGAGTAGCCTCCTCTAGATTTAACCTTTACCCAAAAAAAAATCATCAATCCATAATTAATAAATAAAATGTCCACAAAAATGATCTTGTCTTTAAGGGAAAAATGAGATTTAAGTTAAAATTGAAATCTAGTTTACTCACAATGCTTATTCTAATAATTTGCGGTGTTTCTACATTGCAATGAGTATGTAAAGACAAGCAAGTACGTAGTGTATTAAAAAGGGTAAATGTAACTTGGGTTTCTTTTTCATGTCAAGAGCTTGACCAATCTTTGGTAACACACTTTAAGAATGAAGTGCATAGTTATTTCCAAAATCAAAGCATGTATTCATGATGTAGAATGAATGCATTGCATTGACACATTACACAATGTCAATGGGCTATTGGGGTTAAATAAAAAAATGCACTAATTATTTATGTGGTGTTATACATGCCCAAAAGTTATTTGCACTCACTCATGTAAATGTTTATGAAAGTGATTTACACAACCTCCATGTAAATGTAAATTCATATATGAAGGTAAGTTTAAGTGTAATGAATATGGCCATGAAAGTGTTAAGGGTCCAAACGACATATAATGAGCCAATGTGTTTACTTTGCATTTAAAACTATTGTCCTTTTTGGGATCCTTTTTCCCAAAAAACTTGTTCTTCTAAAGAGGAACTTTCAAATCAAATGTTTTGAAACTTTTTATATATTGTATTTATAGTTGCCCTAATATGTCATATGTTCTTTTACAATCAAATTTGGAGAAATACAAATTTTTGAAAGTGCACACATTTTGCCAGATTTTGTGTTTCATCTTGAAAATTTGTTATAATTTCAAATCATACCAAAACATGTTAACACTTTTGAGTTTTTTTTAATGTCATAAGCTACAAATTTTCTTTGAACAACATATACATTGCATCACATTTACATGTCAAAAAATATTCATAATATATTTTTTTTAACTTTAATTTTTTATAAACACAAAATCAAAAAAATATGAAAATTTGAGTGTTTTTTAGATGTGTATAATAGTACTCTATTACTATAAAAAAAATTGAGGATGAAATAAATTGTATTATGAAATTAAAGGGCCCTTTATGAAAGTAATGTCATTGAATAAAACTATTAAACACCCTTTATGCAAACCAAACTTTGATATTGGAATTTTGTTTGATTCATTTTAGATTATTCAATATCCATATTATTCAATAATCACAATTTTTCATGATTCACATGCCATTAAAGTGGCACCACATAGATAAATATAACAAGAATTGCAAAAAAGTTGATGTTTTGACATCAATTTTCATTTTTTTGAGCTCATCCGCATTCATAAATGGTTTATGCATCCATGGTTACACACAACCATTTACACATCATTTCTAGTAACACGCATAACAATAGTTTGCACCTAACCATTTAATGTGTCAAGTTTTCATCTATTTGTCACTCGTTTTTGTATCTAAGGTTGAATTGTCTTCATTGAATTAAATTCACATTGAGCAATAAAAAGGTTGTCAAACACACTCAATATACATGTTTAAGTAATTGTCAATTGATATGGCTACAAATTGACTTTGTGGAAAATGAAGAATTTGGAAACAATAAATGTGACATTGCCTTGGATTAGGACAACCATGATTGCATAATTTGAAATTATGGCCTAATGTTAGACACAATTTGATCTCTTCACAAGAAGCAAAGGCCTACTCATCAACTACATAACAAAAACATCAACCAAAAATGATGATATATTACATAATTCCTATAATATACTTAAAACTTACCACACCATATCAGTAACCTTGTGTTTGCAACAATGTTGGGTAGTTAATTGATTGGTTACATGGACATATAGGTCAAATTTTGAAAGATTGGCCCATGTCTTGCACCTGTCAAAAATTGGTTTAAAATTTTTAAGACCCAAATAGTTTTTTTAATTTTAAAAATCAAAATGCAAAAAAATTCTTTTGTATTTTTAATGTTGAAAACTTGATTAAATCAAGTACCCATCCCTATTTCATACCTAACCAACATTAGTTATCAAAAACCTTAACCTAAGTGGTTTTTTATTCTTTAAATTCAAAGCCCCAAACTAGAAAATCTTTTTAATAAATTTCAAAAACCCATCACCATCAACACATGCCTCCATGAACAATCATTATAACCAACTTAGAGTGAATTTATGATCTGAATTAACATTGTGATAATGTCAAAAGTTCCATGTTACTTGCTTAATTGAGTATAAAATAAAGTTAAATTGGGTTAGGAATTGTCTTAGTTAGATAATGTGAAAATGTATTAAAATTTAAAGTTGATATAAAATTAGTTTAGTGTAAATATGATTCAAGATTTTTTTAAAAAAGGTTATGTCTTCATTTCATGTTTTGGAATTTCACTTTTGATGTTTCAAAGCACTAATGACTTGAATGCAAGCCCAAAAACAACACACCTTGCAACAAAACATGTACACAAACAAAAAGACACTTATTTTTTTCACATCAATCCCATGTTTTACACCATTGTGATGATTTGTTGTTATTGTGTTCCTAATTACAAATAGTGGTGGGAGTAAGTGTCAACATGGTAGCACGCAAGAACAATTCTAAAATCTCCTATCATCGTGTATATTGCATGGACCAACCAATCAATTAACTTTTGCCCATTCACTTACTCACTTGTAAATGAATACTTCCACTTTTGTGAGCACCTAGTATGATTTCATCAATCCAAGATCATCCAAACATTAACTAACTTTATTTATGTGACCTCATCTTCTTACTTCTTGATGTGAAAAAACCTTACAATTGAGAATTCAATCCAATCTTAATGTTTTAATGTTGAACAACATGTTGGGGAATAAGAAAAAGGAAAGATCAAGTTTCAACTAACTAAAAGTAAAACTCCAACTAGTTATCTAATTATGACATGGTGCACACCAAAAAGGAAAAAAATGAAGGAATGTCAAACAAAAAAAAACAATGAGAAAAATCTTACAACCATTCATTTTTTCACAATTTCACATTTTAGTGGCATGCATCAACACAAGAGCATAATTCAATGTGATTATTCAATCCAATATGATTAAACAACAATTGAACATATGCTAATTTAGTTTAAGCAATAACCCTTGGAAGTACATACAAATTGGCTCAAGATTATTTGCATGTGGTTCATGTCACATTACATGAAATTGAAATTATAATGCAAGCACCTATCATAAGGCATCCAAATTGTAACATATTGTCATATCATGTGACAATTTTGATAAAATCATTACAAATTGCATACATCATAAGCGTCTATTCTTTGTGCTTACATATTCATTGCCCTTTAACATGTTGTGGTTATAAATGGTAGAAAATATTTATAAACAATTGCAAGTTGCAAAGGAATTTTCTTATGATTTTTTTGTCAAACATGTGGGCTCTTAGATTTGGTATGATACTTAGATGGCAAAATGGAAATTACTATCAAATCTAAATGATCATTTTGTTTACCTTGCATTTTTCTAATTAAATGAAAATTTTCAAATTGACTGCACATGTAAAATATAGTGTTTATCAAACCTACCAACCTCAAAGATGAACTTCATTTCATTTTTAATCTTTCAAATTTCCCAACCAAATGAAGCAAACTACTTTGATATACCATGGACAACTATTACTATATCAATTGATTTGGGTAGACACACCTTTTGAATATTTTTTCTTAAAGGTCAATCAAATTCAATTTCATGTTGACCTAATGATGTAAATAATTTGTCATAACTTCATCATTCATAGTAATTATTATGAAAAGAAAATAGCATGGATTCAAAATTTATTTGGTCAAAATTTTTAAAAGGTGAACATAATTTTGTCCCTAGGAAAATTTATAAGGATTTGAAATTCATATGGGCCACATATTAAATCATAAGTACTAATATATTCAAAATATTAGGTGTTGAAGATCTTTCAGCAAGACCTACATGCACAAATATCTGCAAAATCACTTTGACAAAAGTTGTATGAGTTTAGAAATTACATGACCTTATTGACATATAAGACAAGGGGTTAAAATGTACAATAATGAGGTAACAATGTGTGCAACGATGCATTCCAATAGTCCTAAAAAATATTAACATACTTACATGACAATTTGGGATTTGTTGTTCACTAATTATTTCATTGGTTAATCATTATAAAGTTTTAAAGTTGTGTTTAAAAAAATTGATCACAATCCTTAAAAAATATTTTTGGATATTTGATACTCATTAGATACATCTTAAATTGGTCAAAATGCTACAAGGATATATTATAAGTATTACATATAAATAAATCACATATTTCTAACATTAACTTAATTTATCATTTGAAACCATGTAAACTAAACATTGATTAAAATTTGTGGATGTGCACAAAAGTATTTTGGATTACTCTAAAGATCAAAATGGTAAACAATATATATATAATAAGTGCATGCTTATGTTGGCAATACAATATGGATAAGGACTAATCCATGGTTAAAGAAATTATTTATGGTGACAATGGATTGCATTAAAATTTTGGTGGTACTTCCCAAATTAGAAAGGCTCACCAAAAAAAAAAGTTGTTCATCTCCAAAAAAAACTATATTTCACATCACAAAAGGAAAACATTCTCAAATCGCATTTCATGAAATCTTACATTTAAAAAAAATTTCTTATCATTTAAAAAAAATATAATGGGTGCATAAGAACTTTGCAAAGGATGGTAATGAAGAAAATAAAAAATGTTGAATATATTTTGGAGAGGCTAACAAGATTTTTTATTTTTGTACTTTCTTGAAAGGTGACATCATCAATATGTCACAAATGGATATTACACATTAATAACATTTACGCAAGGAAGAAGCAAAATTTAGTGGGGACACCTTGGTGCAAAAAAATGTAATATAAAAATTAAAAGTTAAAAAGAATTTGTGACAAAGGCACATAAGTGATCCAACCCCAGAACCATTGCTAAGATTGCTCAAAGTCCATGTTGTTACATCACAAAGTTATTTATATTATATTATTGAGGACAAAGACAATAATAAATTGTAATACATTCAAATACAATTTTAGCTTGTTAAAGCATGTGGGTAAACTAATAAAAATCTAAATAATACACTACCTAGTTAATCCTTATGTTGTACTTTGACATTTAGACACTTGTAGTGGGTAGCAAGAAAAGAAACTTTACATCAGCAAGAATCTTATTGTTTTTATAAGACAATACTAAATAGAATGAATTGCAATACTATAAAAAATGTTTTGAAATTTAAGAGAAACAAAAGGAACACGTATTATGATCACATGAAGGAATGCCAATTTCAGTCTCAATTTGACATTAAAACATAGTTCAATTCAATAGAACCTTTTTATGACTAGTTGGATTGATTCAAAAAGACTTAAAACAACTTGTTGTGTTAGGAAACTTGAACTTCTTACCATTCCATTCCATTCCACTAAAGTAGTACATATTATACCACAATTGCACTATTCAATTCCACTGATTATGATTTACAAGTAAACTCAAAAACATACAAAAATAAATAAAAGAACACATTTCACTTCACAAAAATATTAAACATACATATAGTTTACAAGGTCACAATCCTATTCTTAACTACTCCCCCTTCATGCCTCTAATTCTCCTATTGAAAATCCTTTCAACAAATTCACATAACTCGCACAATTTTCCTATGTAACAAAAATTTCCCTATTCCCCTTTGCACACATCCTCAAAGACTCCTTCCATATCACCTTGATCCCTAAGTGTATGGTAGCTTTCCCTTTTTTACAAAATTGATGGCCCACATGCATTCTAATATTAAAAGTCCTTTCCTAACTACCCTATTTCTATGAACACGAAGACACCACAATGCTTTCAATTTTCAAACTTGCCTACTAGATAGATAAATCTTGTTATAACCTACAATTTGGGCAATATGTTGCTTTGCACTAACAATGATAATTTATTACGTAGCTGATTAACTCCATACTTTGATGTCTACATGTGTCAAGGCTTTCATTAAGGGAATTGATCCTTCATCAATTATGCCATTGGGACACCGACAAATTACAACAAAGAACTTTGATTCATATTCTCTAAAGCATTTTTTGCCATCCTCCATGCCATTTCTTGTTCATGAACTAATATGTGTATCTTATTTTTCACCTTCTTCAATTTCTCATCTTCCTTTTTTTTTTCAACTTCAAATTGTTTCATAATAATCAACAATCTATATTCTAGGGTGTGAAGTAAATTGTACAAATCTACATGTATTCCATTTTTTCCAAGACTTCCATTTAGCCTTCTCTTGTTTTTTCTTACCATTTTCTTTTTGGAGTTTACTTCTATAAGCTTTTTGAATTGGGCTAATTATGAAGTTCAATTCCATATGAAGATGATATAAAAGCTCCCACAAGAAAAACATGAAACATTCTTTGAATGCCCCATTTCATTATCATCCAACTAAGATTAAGATTCTTAACAATTCTTTCTCTTGAACATTAGATTCCATATTCAACGACAATGTTTTCTAATATTTTGTAATACCTATTGGTGGTCTAATGATATATATGCACAAAAACATACATATATATTGTGACGACCATAAAATATATGTAGAAGGTTGAAGCCCTTTTGGTATTTCTTTTTATTAAAATAGTTTACAAAGGCTTGGGACACATCATGCTATTTGTACATTTAAAATATATGTCAACTTCAATTGAAATCTATTCATGTTACAAAAGTTGGAGTAACCTTTGGAAGATAGGGAAGGTGCTATTGCAATCAATTTTTTGAAAATGTTTTGTTATACATGTATGGCCAAATATGAATGGATCATGTTGGAAAAAAACATTTGTTAATTTGAATGGTGCATAATTGTATAATGGCAATTTCACATCCATAAAACATATATGGGATACCAACAATGAACCATCTAATCAATGGAGGACTTGTTACAAGTTTAATCCTTTGCCAAGCTACTTAAATTATGATAACTTGTAGAGTGAAATTGATAACCCATTCAACTTACCTTAATTTGAGAACA
>Ga0209208_10006049_pt1 | contig 16741 bp, 9 predicted proteins | sample S1TSphfallax_3_FD_187694 | JGI IMG/M metagenome (GOLD analysis project Ga0209208, IMG submission 187694) | Host-associated microbial communities from peat moss isolated from Minnesota, USA - S1T2_Fd - Sphagnum fallax MG (SPAdes) (version 2) | ecosystem: Host-associated > Plants > Peat moss >...
AAAAAAAAAAAAAAAAAAAAGGAAAACTCTGAAAAAACTAAACAACAATCTAAAAAATGAAAAAGGGGTATCTTTTTTCTTGTTTTGAATTGATTATTTTGTTGCTTCCTAAAAGAATCAAATGTTTATTGTTGCTTCTTTTTCTTCTTTTTCTAAACTACTTCCTCTGTTGTTACAAACAGGGGAAGAACAAAGGAATTAAGGAGAAAAAAAGAAGAAAAAAAATTACAAGAAGAAGAATACAAGATTTAAGAAAAAAAGAAAGAAAGAAAAAAAAAATCAAAAAAGAAGAAGTTTATTTGGTTGACATTTACAAACAAAACACACCAAAAAAAAAACCTCACTATTTACAACAAAACACACAAATGAAAAAAAGATAAAGCTTGAAGGTGGGATTTAAAAAAAAACATATAGTTGATGTTTGTAGTAAAACACACAAAAAACAAGTTCATTGTTTACATCAAAACACACAAAAGAAATAGAAATTTAGCTTGTTGTCATTACAATTATGGTTATCATTTCTAGTGCTAATGATCCATAGAAACGATTTTTGGTACATTTCAACTTTTATGATATTACAATGACAATTATGGTTGTCAACTTCTAATAGGTCTCCTTGAATGCAGTGATAGAAATAACAAAATCCACATGATTGCAAAATCGGTCTCGAAAAACTGAACTTGTAATCCATGTTGTGTATGTGTGGTTTACATATGTGCATATGATACAAGTTGTGTAAGTGTATTAGGAAAACTTAGGGTCTTGATCACAACAATTTTATGGAAATCCATTGAAATGGAATCCTTCGCTTGTAACATGGACATCACTATCCATTGGATAGTTGCAAATGGGTTGAAAATATGGAAGTAATTAGTTTTGAGAATGCTAAGAGTTTTTCATATGTTTAACAATCTTTTAAAAAATTTAAAAGGAAGACATATTCACATTAAAAAAATGACAAAAGTCATTTTCTAGGGATTCACAATTTGGCCGTAGCTTTGCATTTTATCAATGCTTGACTATGGTGGTGAGGTGACTATGAACATAGGTAGAACAAATGTGATGGAATGCTACTATTGAGACAAAATCTCCAATCATAGTAGCCTAATGGAAATAGGCCCTTATTTGCATTGTAAATGGATAATTCTCACTCACATTCATGTATGTATAAATCTATGACATCAAATGTGTAAGTGTATAATCATGTAAGTCCATTTGATATGTCTTTTCATTTTATGTGCTATGTTCACAGTTACACACAATTTGTTGTGATCATAACAATTTAATGGAAAGCCACTGAAATGAGCCTTGTTTCTTGTTGCATCTAAGACAAATGCTTTCCATTGGAGAGCTGCAACTGGGTGGAAAATAAATAGTTAATCAATCCCAGGAGGGAACGTTTTGTGTGTGCAAACTTTCAAGAGAATTTCAAAAGAACACATGTTCAAGGGAATTTTTTTTTTACATGCCACTTTATGCTAATTCACATCTTGACTTATAGCTCTCGGAGCTCCTGCATTTGGTCAATGCTTGATCAGTAGAGTTGTGAGATCATTGTGAGCAGAGCTAAATTGGAACAAATGTAATAAAAAATTGGTATTGAGGTAGAATATGTGATCACAACCACTTAATGAAAAGATCTCCTAAACTACATGTTCAAGTGTAAAACAAATTGACTTATACATTCCTAACCCATTCCTAAATTGACACAAGAAACTCAGTTTCAGTTTCACTGTTGCAAGGGCTGAATTTTTTGATTATGCTAGTTGTATGGAAGGATTGGGTGAAGGAATGAATGGGGTCTTAAATTCCACAGCTGTTCCCAACCTCTCAGTCAGCACTCAGGTTGAGTATCAAATTGCCAGCAAAGTGAGTGACTTCCACATTTCTCTCAGGTCAACCAAATCAGCGCCTTCAACAAATGGGGACCTCTTTTGCATTTCATGTGTGCTGTCACTTTTGTTTGAAATGGATGTGGATAGATCCCCAATTTCTAGATTCTATTGCTTCTTTCTAAAGAACATGAAATTTGTTGGTGAACTTTGAATCCAAGTACAAATTTGTGAAATGAACTTGTTCTATTCAGGACTATCACGTTAATAGCCTGACCAAAGTCACATTTGGTTCAGTTTCTCAGACGTCAAATGTCTCCAGGATTTACATGGTAAACCAAGAAGCAAGGGATGTATGTTGTCCAAGTTAATGATTTTTCTGGGCTCCAGGAAGAGAAGAAACAGAAAAAGGTGAACAAAATTTGCCTATTCATCATCACTAGCAGAATGCCTGAAAGTTTGAATAGGACGCATTCTACATTCTTGTGCCTGGCATGGTATAAGCTGGAAGCAAATCCAGAAATTCTTGTGTATTGAATCAAAGTGGGTACACCAGGAGAGAAATTCAGTTCTGTTCTTTGCAGAATGTCTGCTGAAGTCTGCAGTAAGCAGTACCTGTGAGGAGATGAAGTCCATGGGGATATATTACAGTAGCTAAACCTGATTCTAAAGAAATGGTAGAAATTTTCTAGTGCCTGTGGAGTGCAAAGTAAATTTTCTGCCTCAAAAACAACAGAGGATGACACCTTATGGCTTTGTATGTCCACGGTATTGCAGTGAGGAAGAGGTAGGTAATATCTTTTGCTATTGGAGCACCATCACCCAATCTGAATTGCATCAACAGTGACACATATGCAAGAGACAATTTGGGAGGGTCGAAGATTTCTCACTCCAAATTTTCTGGAGAGTATGTGTTGAGCAGCAACTAGCATAGATTCTCTTAGAATCTCTTAATTCTGTCACCAGCAGGAGAATTTACACAATTTTGGAACTAACTACTCCAAAAGGGCCCAAATCTCTGAGTTTTGGAAATCTTGCTTGGCAGGAGGCAGAATGTGTGTAAAACTCAGTCCCTGTCAAGTCAAGATGCTGGGGAGACTGAAGGAATTGAGTGGAGTTGCATTTCTGGTTCAGACAAAAACACTTGAAGAACCAAACAGGACGAGAAGAGAGAGAGCCAAGAAGAAGTAGAGCAATAGGCTGGTGGTTTTATCCCATACTCTTGGTCCCAAAAGTCTAGATTTGATGCTATTTAGTCTGTTCATCCTGAGGTTGGAACCACACAGCTACGTGCTCAGCGCAAAGCGAACTATTCTTTCGCCTTTTACTAAAGAATACCGTGCGCAGGGTACAACTAGTAGCATATCACAATTTTTTGGCTGCCTTTAAACAGGCCGACAAACAAAACTAAATAGGATTCTGTACAAGAATTGTGATTTCATGTGCAGGGGAACAGCGTCTTGGCAGTTTCTGAAGTTTCTTCAGAATTTAGATTAGAAACTAATCCCAGAATTTTGAATGAAAATACTTAAATTAGCTACGCGCAGAACAATGTGATTTTTGGAAGCCACTTGTAGCCATCACGTTTGTAAGAGTTCTATAGCCACAGTTGCCATTTTCATGCTAATTAATGCCTGTGTATACTCGCCAGTGAACCTACTTGAGAGGAATTTGAAACAAAAGCACAACCCTGCTGTGAACCTACTTGAGAGGAATTTGAAAATAGCACAACCCAGCTGTGGACTTGGTTCTTATGTGTGAGTGTTGTGAGGTTTGAAAGGTAAAATTTGAAAATTTGCTTCCAGCTAATACAGTAGAACCCCGGTTAAATTTTCTCCACAATTAGATTCTGGAGCAGTTTTCTTCAAAAAATAAGGCACTTTTCAGTTCGGTCACAATGGCTTCTACTGAAGCCTACTGCAGTGGGTCATAATTGGTGTTCCCTATGGTTATTTCACATAACTAGAGTGTTCTCCATCATCAATTCATGCACAAAGTGGAATTAGTGGTTATCACATGCTAGTAAAGCATTGCCAGTTTTTTTCTTTGTATTTGAAAGCACTTCCCCCAAGATGAAGATCCTTTTGTCATTTGAAGGGACCTTTAACATATTTTTGCAATGTGTCATGGTATAGTTAGACTGAAATGCTATGTGATAGGCAGAAGACCTTTTATTGTGGAATGACAAGAACATGCAAGTGCAGAAAAAAACCCTAAGAAAACAAAAACAGGTCTTGCTTTATGCTGGGGAAGGGCAGCTCCTCTGGGCATCCTTTAATTTTTGGGCCTTAGCTGTGAGGGTGGTAGGCCTTGTCTAACTTTCGGCCTATGCCCTTGGGCTCATTTTCCCTTGGGGATATGATCCTCACATTAGAGAAGTTCCTTGCGAGTAGGGCTTCCCCTATACACAAGGGCTCCTTCCCAATCAGTGTCAGAGTTAGCAATTCCCTGCTTCATATTATTTGTGTGCACTGGTAACAAGTTCACTTTGCACTAGATGCCACCAGTAACACCTTTGGACCTTGAGGAGGGGAGCTCAGACAGGACGGGGGAGGAGACAACCACCAGTTCACACGCTTTGCTTCTCCCTCCTCTGTCATCACAATAGCCCCTTGAACCTCGGTTTTCAATTCCCTCAATGCACTGTTGACTGGAGGAGGACTGAAGTTCACCTTGGAAATGGCCTTGTTTAATGTGGGTACTCTCCCCAGGTCTCTAGAGCAGGCAGGGATGATGATTTCCAGGTGGAGTTGGCAGATTTGTCTGTAGGTTTGCCTGTTGGCATGGTTGTTAGTGTGAGGCTTATCAATTGTGTAGAGAAAACTGCACAGTTGCCATTACCAGAGGGGTTTTATGATGTATATAATCCACTGCCGACTTTTGCTAGAAGTTGCCAGCGTATTGAGTGGAGAGTCGCTCATAGTGTGACAAAGTAATCCATTCATGATTCGAGAAGAACTCATGCTATATGGGTTTTGCCACAAGGCAGTAACATGAGAACGCCTTAAGGAAGCATAGGAGTCAATACCCAAGATCTGAGTTTTGTGTGAGAGTGGGGCAGGCAAGAGACATGTGCGACATCCTTGCTCAGAATCTGCACACAGACAATCCTTATGGAATGGCCAGGAATTAGTTCCTCCCGGACAAATTTACTACAAAGTGTGCTGGATGATCTATGTTGAGCCAGAGTGAACCAACTATCACCAGCAGACTATCCATTAGAAGCCCGTTATTCCTTCAGTTGTGGATGAACCCCAGCTCAAACTCATGCATGAACCCCAACTAAACCTGTAGAAGAAGCAAGGTAGGGAGGTAGGACAATAAGTGGCTACTAAGTCAGTGTTGGGCGGGTATGAAGCAGTGGTTCAGAATCAGACTGGGTACCAATCGATTCTCTCAATGGGTGATCACTGATAACCCACACTGGAACTCACCCTCTCAGTTTTCACTTCATTGAAAATCAATCACTTAAGAACTATAGGCTATAAATTAAAAAATAATAATACGAGAACCATCTAAGCTATTAAAAGAAACCTAAATGCAATTCTCAGTTTTAGAGATCAAGGATTAAGGGGCTATCTACTCTAGGCATAGGTAATATGCAATTTTATTTTGTATTGGTTGTGAGTGCATTATAATATGGGTGCATCCCAAAGCTCAATGCCTTTATTTCAATGGATGATACTTGATTGACACTATTTTTAATGTTCACCAAATGAGTTGACAATATCACATTAATGCAAGAAGGGTTTTTCATTTAGCTCAATTATATATATAACATGCCCAAACGTTGGACAAAGAATATAGGACAACCTATGGTACTAAATTGAAGAATATCTTGAGTGGACATTGCACACCTCATTGTTTGAGGAGAATAAATTCAATAATTGATTTGTGAAAATTATTGAAAATCATTAATTGTTCTGACATTTGTGAGAACTGGTAACTTGACGACCAACTGAAATTTTTTCAAGTAATTTTTTTATAGTCTAGACGATTCTCATAAAAACAAAGAAATTTCTTGGAAATAATCAAGCTGGTTCTTACAACTCTATGAACAAATCAAAATTGTTCGTTCTCACAAAAATGTGAGAACCATCCAACAATGGTCGGTAGATGCATGTAGATATTGCTAATGCCTAGGTAAAGGGCTAGTGGGTTTTTAGTAGGTAGGTGGTACAAAGACCAGTTGAGGTAACCTTGCACAGTAATATGGGAAGTATACCGATTTCTAGAAGTATAGGAAGCCAAGACTTATTTGCCTCTATCATAATCAAACCCATGACTAATTATTTAACTTTTATGTGGTCAGTCAAGTGTGAATGGTTTAGCCTAGTATTAAACAGATCAGAAACTTAGTATCCTTTTGTTGCTAGGAGTTAATATCAGGAGGATTTTGGGTGCAGTGAAAATCTTGATGTGTATGTAGGGCTCCCAAAATTAGAACTTGGTGTACAAAGAAATTGGTTATGGTTTTTTGTTGATTCTGCAGAGAATAGTTTGATGGGCTCTACCATTGTTTGACACCACCAATTGATACAGACGAACGGAAATAATTCTGTGAGAGGATAGGTGCTTGCTGTTAAGATTTGTACTACCTAATGTGTCCAATTTCACACCTGCTATTGTAACTTGTTGATCAATCTATAAGTTTTCAATTTACAAAAAGGAGTTGTGAGACTGTTCAACTGAGTTGTGTATTCAACCTCATTCGGGAATTTTGAGCCTTCCAATTGTCTAGCAGATTGTATTATGCATATGCCAAAATTACGAATACATTGCAAGTATACTAATATAATTAAGTGCCAATCAATGTACATTGAGTTACAAGTAGGCAATCATCCCTAGGAATATTTAGCCAAACTTGGCTGTAAACCAGATATGAAGTACAAATCTATAATCATCTCTCTATGTTTTTGGCTGCACACTGAAAACCAAATATAATAATATAGCAATTTCATTTCCCTCACTTATGGTGGTTGAAAACCTCCAAAATCACTTCATTTTCAAATTTTTAATTTTCAATTTCGTTTTTTGGAGCAATTTTGCTACTGAAAAAATGGCTACTCACTATGATGATCCAATGATACCTTTGGTGATACCTAACATGCCTACCACATAACTTTTCAAATATAAAAATTGAGACCAACATTTCCCCTTTTCATCAACAAGTGGTACACAATATCAATAAAGAATTTAGGGTTTCAAAAACTCACATTTTACATTTCTTTGACTTGAGCTTGCATATCGTATTTTTCTTGTTGTATGTCATGCACATTACACCCCATTTACATATGGTAAATGACTTTTGAAAATTTTAAAATTTGAGAAATATTTTGAATTTAAACTTTTAAAAAATTCCATATCTTTTTAATTGTGAATGTTTTTTTTAACTTTGGTAATAGGTTGCTATCATCTAACTTTTTTACCATAAAAATTATGTTATTATGATAGTCCTTTACCTTGTCCTTTGTAAAATTAAGCACATCTAGCACAACATCTATTCAAGTTCAAAGTCCTTTTGAAAAACAAAATCCAAAATTTAATTTAATGAATTTTTCATTTGAATTCCTCAACTTTCATATCAGTCATTTAGCACAACTTGGAATGATTAACATAACTTTAAAATGTCAAGGGAAAAAAATGTAAAAAAGTTCATAGTTTTCACCACTATTCGACATAGTTTTTGGCTCCTATTTCTATATTCACACCCCATCATATGTTCTTTCTTCCCTTTGTTCATCAATTTGGTGCCATTGATGTGGTCTATTACTCACATTAACATTTGGCTACCTTTCTTGGTAGATTTTTCCATGCTCTTATAAATTGAAAAATAAGGTTTTTTACTCCTTTACTTCCCACTGATCAAACTATTGTTCTTCAAACTCCTTTGTTTATTGACTTGGGTGTGTCTTGATTTTAAATAGAGATGGTGTGTGTAAGGTTTTATTGTTTAATTGTGGTGGTATGTTGTTAGGTTGTGGCAATGTGTGCAGGGCGTATTAAATTGTTTAATTTGAATGGTGTTGTATGATGTATGGGTCCATTCATGGTTGGGGTACTAGAAAAGGAAAAAATGACTTAAGGACTTTTTAGAACTACTTTTTACAAATTACATTTACATGAAACAAACTTAAATGAAAAAAATTGAATAATCCAATATAAGATAATGCATGTGTTAATAATTTTTTTTCACATTCATACATAATTGTGTATGAATATTTTAATTTAATGCTAAAGATGCAGAAAATCCCAGAAAATCTCAAAATGAGTTTCAATGGACAACCAAACATGTTTTTTGGCAAGATTATTTCTTGCACATGTGACTAGCATCTAAAGTTAGACATTTTGAAGCCATTGGGCATAATATTTTATCAAATGGTTTAAAAAATTAGTGTTTTGTTTTGTAGCCCTTTCCTTCAAAATTTCAAGACTTTGAAATTTTTGTATGATTTTATGCATTCCTTTTGATTACTTTAGTTCACAGGACTCAAAATGACATTTACATAATATCCAAATTATTCAAAAATACTTTTATTAATTAAAAAAGACATTAATTTATCTATTGGCGTACAACAATCCACTACAATTATAATGATGTAAGATAAATAAAAATCCAAAGTTCGTTTTTGCAATCTTTTTTCAAATAGATAGTCCTTTTTGGTACCGTAATCATGAATGGACCCATATATATTTTCATCCACCATATTAGAGGAGATTGGTTTACTTAAGTTGAGGCACACTAAGGTAGTTCAAAAATGATAAAGAGTCCATTTTTTAGTTTTAAAATGGGGATAAAAACACAAAACCATTGGATTACCTTCCATTAAAAAACAATTCCAAAAACTATGTTTTGCCCACCATTATACAACATTTTTTAATGGAGAAACTTCAATCAAATTTGATTTGTTTGACATTGAATTTAAGACTTATTGAAATTTTAGCAATTTGAACTTCCCAAAAAGTATGCGAATGGATATTCACACTTGTTATGAGACTCTCAATACTTTTTTTGGTGGAATGGTTTCCACTTCAATCATACAACTTATTAGAAAGCACATTAAACAAAAATAATAGAATATTTCATAAGTTTCGAGGCCATTTAAAAATTTTGGGTTAAAAATATGAATTATGATTAAGGATATTTGCACATGTTTGAAAGTTTGATGTTTTTAATGTTAAAATAGTCATATGGTTTTTTTATTAAAAAACTAATGTCTTAGTACATATAATACTTGATATTAATCCCTTTTAAGATGTTCATTTTTATTTGGAATTATAAGAAATTCAATAATTTAGGAGTTTTTAGTTTTCTCCCTTGTGATAGAAAAAAATGGACACTTTAGTATGGTAACACCCACATGGAGTGGTGAATGGAGTTCCAACATTTGTAGCAATTAACACATTGAGTGTTTTACATCTTTAGGGGTATGGCCTTGTGATTTGTATACATCATCAATATTGTCCATAGGATCTATGATATGGGGTGGTGTGAAAAATGATTGAGTTCCCATGAACTTCATTATCATGTCATACATTCCATGACCAAAATTATGAAGTAGATGGATAGCTCCTTTTTCTTGAAGACTTAATGACAAGTAGTTTTGATTGTATAAATCCCTAACATATAGTGAAAGTCCTTTTAATAATTAATGCCATAAATCAATTCCCACTTGTTCTTGCATGTAGGTCTAATGTTTCACACAAATTGAAAACAACTTGCACTAGTTATCATGACTAATATTTTTCTCCATTTTGAACATAACAATTCTTATTAAGTTGTTTCAAACATCCACCTTATCAAGAGTCACAACATGTTCATTTCATTTTACTTTGATTAAAGTTAAAACTTTTCCATTTCCCGAATTGGGTTGGTGTGGCTTCCGTAATTAACATCAATGCTAGATTCAAAATTTGGAGTAGTTATTGATTTTTTACCATTGGGGTGAAAGCACACTTTGGGTGAGCCACTTTTGTCCAAAAAAATGATGTATAAAAAATATCATAGTATGTAGTAAATTGAAATCTTGATGACATTCTTTGACAATCCTAAGCAAAAAAATTTAGAATATGCATGACAACATTATGGAATTCAAAGTTCGCCATGAATCAAATTTACTCTTGATCCAACAATTATACAAAGAAGATTGGATAAAATTAATTTACATATATTAGTATATAATTTATAGTTTTTTGATGGCCATATGGCCTCAAGTTTGTTTTTCATGACACATTACCAAACAAAAAAAAAACCAAAAAAAATGTAATTCCTAGTTACAAAATCTCTTCATTTTTCATATGGTAGCTAGTGGCTTTGTTTTAAAATGAAACTATTATTATGCATTTATTGTTCAAAAAGTGAAAAATAAATAATTTTTTTAATGAATTTTCAATCAAAAAATTTAAACTTTGAAATGGTCCTATATTTCATTGATGTACATCAATATCATTCACCACAAAAAAAATTCGGCAAAAATTTCACCAACAACTTTAGTTTTGAAATATATATAGAAATTTTAAAAGCTTTGTGATGAGTATTACTTTGTCATTAATATATTCATAATTCTATACAATCAAGTTTCAATTTTTTTTGGTTTTTTAAAAAAGGAAATAACTAGTTTAAGTCTAAGGCTCATCAAATATATTAATAAATAAATAAAAGTCCAAGATGTGATGTTTGATACATTGCAAAAAAATTATTGCCAAACAATGACTACAATTTTGGGGGGGCAGGACATGTAACGTGGTTTCACCTTTTGCATTTTTAATTTAAAAGGCCACTTTCAATGTCAATGTGTTGTGCCATGGACATGTAAACAATTTGAAATAAGTAAGACTTTGAACACATGAATTGATTGACACCTAGTCAAGTTATATTGGGGCAAATAATTAATTAATGTCCAATTTTGTAATGGAATGCAAACCCAAGGATCAATGTGTGTTTTTTATCTCTTGCAAAAAAGTAAAGTTTAGTTGTTCTAAGATGGGATTAAGATAAATTCACAAGAAAATTTTCAAGCTAAATTCATTGTGTACAACCAAGAAAAAAGGTGATTAGTGCAAACTAGAATTAAAATGGTGGGTAGATGAGTTAATGCCAATTTAATTCACAAAACACACCATGTCCTAAATTTAGGAGGACTTAATCACTTTCCTCCCTCTAATATATTTAATGGTTAGTAATGAAGGTTGCATCAAACTGGCAATTGAAGTCTTTGGAATCATGGGAAAAAGTTATGAAAATTCTCAATTTTGCTACACCATGAATCTTGTACTTTACAAGATTATAATTCCTATAAAAACATTTTGATTGAGAAGCTTTTAGGGATAAAATTATAGCCTTGGAAAAGAAATTTGCAACATCATATTGTATGTTCACTTTGGAGGTCATTTGACCCCAATTTCTTTTAATTATCAATGTTAAAATCTTTTCCAATTTTGAGAAGGAATGGTGCACATTTGATAAATAAAATGAATGTTTGAAAAAAAAGGTTACCCAATATAGAGGTTTGAATGCTTTAAATGTGCAAAAAGACTTTTGATTTGCATCAAATTTTGAGCATTGAAATTTTCCATATAAAGTTGAGTTTTTAAAAGAATTGACAATTGAAATTGTTGTGCTCCCCTTGTCATTTTTCAAAGATATAAAATACAATTTTTAATTAATTTGTCCAAGTACTTAGGTGGCTCCTAATTTGATTGTGTTTTCATACGTGTAACAATGTTTAAGTCTTGGGATATTCTCATAGCCTACTAGTCCTTTCTTGCGTTTAAACATTGCTAGCTTGATCACAAACCCTAGGCTAAGGTTGCAACATGAGTGATTTCATTTTTCAAATTTGATTAAGGTGAATTTAATTTTTGATGTTGTTATGTAGATTGGAAGATAAGTTGTTGCACCACTCAAACAACTATAGAACTCAATTGAAAGAAAGAAATAAGACCTATACTTTTAACTACATGAATGGTTTCATTTTTCAAACTTGATTGATGTGAATTTAATCCTTGATGTTGTTTTGCACATTGGAAGACAATTTGTTGCAACATTCAAACAACTACAAAATTGAAATTGAAGGAAAGAGGTAAGGCACAAACTCTTGAACACATGAGTGGTTTTACTTTCCAGACTTGATTCATGTGAATTTAATTTGTCATATTGTTGTGTAAATTGGAGTATGCTTGTTGGAACATTTAGACAATTAGAGAATTGATTCGAAGGAAACCTATTAATTACAATTTGATAGCTACATTGATAGTTTAATTTTGAAATTGAGAGAAAAAGGATTGATGAATAATTCACATCCTACTATGTGACATTCAATGTTTTCAAGTGCTAGTCTTATTTGTAGAACTGTTGTTTATGAAGTTCTCAAAAATATCCTTATTGCTCCAAACAATGGTGAACATTGTTATGATTATTATACAACACTACCTAAGTCCTTAGATTGTATATCTCTTTTGAACTTTCCTTGCACTTGTCTCTTGAAAAGAAAAATATTGTGGACCTATGATTTTTGACACAAAATTTAAATTAAATATACTTTGCTACTTTTCACAAACAATTTTCTATGCATTGCTCTAGGTGTACATCACTCTTTATGCATCAATCGTGTACATTGCTTGTAGAGCTTCATCGTTTTGTAAATCACATGCGGAGGTCATATGTGAGGATGTGTTTGTTCACCATGCTTCATAACATTTAGTTATGACACTTTTGAGCACGATTCTACATAACATTGGTCCATAACCTCTGAAATTTACATTTCTTTTAGATTTGCTGGTAGCTAGCAAATTCCACAACATCAACTTGCCACAAAACGCCACATAGGATTCCATGTAAGCATTGGTGGTAAGTAGCACTACATATCCGAGTCCTCGCAAAATTTATCATATCATAGCGTTGACTTATTGACCAATTATTGACCAGTTAGCATTAGGTGTAAATAGTGCATAGGTATGATAGGCAAGTAGATAGGGAATATGAGTGACTACAATGTAGCTAGGTAAATAAGTAAGGTACTTGCTTTACCTACTATATAGGTAATACATGTGGATGGCTATGACATAGCTAACCACCGTGGTTAGTTATGAGACAGGAATACAATAAAAAACTGTTACCTGTCCACATACCATCTGGTGGGTGCTGGTTCACTCTGGTCCTATTTGGCTAGGTCTGGGTAGAAACTTTCTGTCTACTGGTTATGAACTAGCACCTCAGGTAACCATCCAGAAAGAGTGGTTAGGGTTTCTGTTGTCACCTATTGGAGGTATTTTAGAGTTGTTATGCTCAAATGTGCACCGAACTCCAAGTGACTTTGTCACCAATCCATAACCCACGATATGAAACTATTTTTTCCAAACATGCTTATGGCACCCCTCATACCCAAAAATTCATGTAATTCTTTCAAAATGTGACAATGCGATTGAAAACATTCAAATACACATGTCATGATGAGTCTTCTTTTTTTTTGGTTTGAAAATTTGCATGAATGTGAATAATAAATATGAAAAGGGACTATTTGATCTTTTTTTTGGGGGAGAAAAAAGTCATTATATTTGCAAAGAATTGAAAATCATGTTGCAACATTCCCTTATTGGTTTTGGTTTGGTAACAATTTTTAAAATGTTTAAATAGGTTCTTAGAACATGCCATTATTTAATGTGAAATCCCTTTTGGGTTCCATATAACTAATGTGATGTTAATTAATGAAAAAAAAATCATGAATTTTTTTCTTTTACAACAACATGATGATGTACATCAAAGTAGATTAAAAAACATTTCCCCCAATTTATCATACAATATCAATTGTTGATATTAAATTAATGGTAGGGCTATTGTTTTGTTTTGTTTGTCTTGCTCAGATCTCGCAAACCATAGTGCTTCATGTTGTGCTCGTGGTATCTTTGGAAAGCTCTTCATTAGTAAGGGTGCACTGACTTGGTTTGAGACTGTTTGGAGCTAGGATGTGAAAGCTATTGATTATTGAACCATTTTTTCAATGAAAATTAAATAAAATTAAAATTGAAAACTGTATTGGAATTTGGGGGCATACTTAGTGTTGTTGGAAAGCCTTCCGTGAGTCAGATGTAATAGAATTTATCTCTCAATTTTCAGAGTTAAGATGTGGAAGATATTGTGTTTTTAGTGGATTTTGTTGCTGGAAATCCAAACAAATTGCAAAAATTGTGTTTGGAAGGAAAAATCAGTTGAGAGCCCTTGATGTGTTCACACTCGGGCCAATGGCATAGGCCACACTAGCTATCAAAAATATGAAGTAAGCTAGAAACACAAGTCTCCACATATTTGCACAACAAAAATGCATATTTTTTGGAAGGTGTGGAATTCTTGGCACCAAGAAATAATGATAAAATATCGGTGAATGGCTCCATGAGTTGAAGGGAAGAAAGATAATAATACCTTGGAGTACCAAAGCTTTTTCCTTTCTATTTTTGGTTTCAAGAAAAAGTTAGCAAGTACTCCTATGTTTTGCATCATTGGACTTTTGAAGCCATGAATTGGAATCCTGAATGTAAGAAAGCTGAATGCCCACAAGCAATAACCATAGATGCTGGAGACCAAGAGGACATGAGATATTCATAAACAAAATTCCTAGTGTACTTGGAGGGCACCATATACCCTTGAATATCCCTCCTAGAAAAGAGTACGAATCTTACACCTACTTGTTGTTCCATTTTGAGGAGGGATCTTACACCTACTCGTTGTTCCATTTCGAGGACTAGGCATATTACAACTGCCTACTTGTTGTTCCATTTCGACAAATCAATCCAGTTGTAGCTTCTTTGGGTTCATGCATTGTTCATCTTCTCCGACAAAAATTCATCCATCGTGCAACTTCCTAAAAAATACTATTTTACACAAGCCAGCATTTGAAGATATGGACTGCCAATGAATATAAAAACACATTATAAAAGTATTGTATATCAAATTTGGACCTTTGCTAAATTCCCCTCAAGGCTCAATCCTAGACTAGTGCATGACATGTATTTCATTGAAAATCCATTGATTTCAAGCATTATGATATGTAGTAGTAGTACCTGGGCTGGTTCCATAGCAAGCAAGGTGCCTAACAATAATATTTCTTTTGTCATTTACTTTTTGGTAGGAATAATAATTTACAATTGGGCACTATACAGAATAATGTAGCTAGTGTGCTTGAGAGTTTCTTTCAAATTTCTGGCATGGCAGGTAGGTATTTTCCAGAATTTTTGGAAATTTTAAAAATAATTAATTATCGCCTAACCAGGCTAGGTACTAAAGTAGTTTGATCTTATAATTACATTCAAAAACTTTGAAAAAAGAATCCTTAATTGAGACCATGTAGGGTTTAGGGTTTACCCTAAAACCCTAAACCCAATGTTTTGCATTGAAAACTTGCTTAAAATGTAGGGCCAAATTTATACTTTTTGTAATAAAGTTATATTTATTAATGTAAAGAACCTGAACCTGTTAAAAAAAAGGGTAGCATCCTTAGTTCAAGTTCTAATTCAATTTTTGAAAGAGGCCAATTACTTATCAGGTTTCACTGGCACTTCCAACAAAACTAAAAACCTTTGGTCCAAGGACCCTAGAACTTAACCTATAACCTAGACTTGAACATGTCTAAACCTTATACTACTAACACTAGTCCAATTATCCATTGTTGAGTGAGTACCCACTTTGGCAAGTATGAACTTTTGGTTCCTCTTACTAAGAACCAGATCTAAATTTTTCAAAATCAGATTTTTTATTATCTTATGAACTAGACCAAGAACTGAATTCTTGAGTCTATTTATGTGTGGTCCAATTGGAACTCAAACTAGGATATATATATATATTTGAAAAATAATAATAATTGGAATTGAGGTTTAACTGATAATTAGGCACTGAAACTAGAATATTAGAAAAACTGGACTTCACACCAGATTTCTAGTTCAATTTATGTGTGCAACTGGATTGAGACAATTCCAATTTATATTTCAAAACTGGAATTGGAGGTTCTTCGTAAAAGTAAAGAACAGGCCCAGCATGCTTAAATTTTTTGTATGCTTGCTAATTATTATTATTTTTGCTTGCTTTGCTTGCTATTTTCTTACCATGCGTTCATGGGTGGTAAGAAGCTTGGGGTTTTCTTATTGTGCAAGTTGCCATCCCCAATTGTTGTCATGTCTACTTGTTATGATCACCTAGAAAGGTATGCCCTGTCTTTTTTTTTGGGTTGTTGTTGGAGGGAGTAGTGCTGGATCTCCAACCAAAACCAAGCTATTAGCACCACTTCTGAAGCAGCATCCTAGGTTAAATCCCTCTCTTGAAATGGCCAAAGAAAGAAGACATTTGTTAGTCCCATAGTCATTTGCCACAACTCCAATGCCAGGGTTTAGGAATGCTTGTTTAGCTCATTCCCATTTGTAGGGTCCTTGCTATCATGGGAAGATAGCTTCTTGTTAGCACTTGCATATATTTGGGCCATGTGTTGCTGACCAAGCTTTCCTAAAATTATAGATCAACTATGATTTGTTTGGCCCATGAACTGCCTCACTCTTGATCATGCTTAGGAGGCAAAAGTTTAGTTCAATTTGTGAGAGGTAATGTGACCCCCCTTTTGAGTGTCGTAGACAATTATATCTTAATGAAGGGGTGAGTTTTTGAAGGATTTTTTTTTAAAATTTTGATTTTTTCATGTGTTTGTGAGCAGACAAAGAAGAAATCATTAAAGGAGGAAGAAGAAAAAGAAGATCAAAGGACAAGAAAAGAAAATAAGAAAAAGAAAAAAAAAGAGTTGAAGAAAAATGAAAGGAAAATAAAGAAGGAGATTTTTTCTTTTACATTTAAAAAAAAAAAAACAGTTGTGTAACGTTGATTGCTAGTTAGATTTAAATTTTAAAAAAAACTTGTGCATTTGGTTAGTTAA
>Ga0209208_10006050_pt1 | contig 16741 bp, 12 predicted proteins | sample S1TSphfallax_3_FD_187694 | JGI IMG/M metagenome (GOLD analysis project Ga0209208, IMG submission 187694) | Host-associated microbial communities from peat moss isolated from Minnesota, USA - S1T2_Fd - Sphagnum fallax MG (SPAdes) (version 2) | ecosystem: Host-associated > Plants > Peat moss >...
AAAGAAAAAAAAAAAAAAAAGGAGCTTTCGCAGACGATTTTTCTTCTTCTTCTTCGGTTTCCATTGGAGAAAAAGCTTTGGAAGACGATTAAGCTACTGTAGTCTTGAGGTTTGGCCTTAGATCCAGGGTAAAGAGCATGAGATGCAGGTTGGTATGAAGCCGAAGCAGGAGCAGCAGCAGCAGGCAGAGGAGGAGGTGGAATGTAAGGAGACGGCAGGTGGTGGTGGTGGTGGTGGTAGGGAATGGTAGAGATTGCCGGTTTATAAGGAAGTTAGAGAAAGGGTGAAAAATATGTGCTCGTGTTGGAGTGCCCTGGAGCGGGCGTTGGGTGGTGCGTTTGGGTCCAAATCTGGCAAACCTGATAGCCCTTCGACTATCAGCATCAACAGTTCCGGTAGGTGTTCTAGTCGTCTGATTCCCTTGTTGCTTCTCTCTCAGACCTTCCGTCCTTAATGCAGCTGTCGGATGCCCATGCCCATTTTTTATTTTTCTTCTGTGAGCAGGAGCGGGTAGAATGGTCAGGGAGTATACATTTTAGTAGTAAGTGTGGCGACAACTGCAGCAGTGAGGAGGAGGCTCTGGAAAGAGGGGGACATGAATAGCTTGCTACTTTATGTTTGCATACCCATTTGCACAGCTCGATTTTCCCCTTTGGAACCGGATAATCCAGCTGCGGATTTGACCTCTGTTTTTTTATTGGTCTGATTTGCGGGAAAAAATTCTCGTGACGACCTACATACCTAACCTGCCGATGAAGATTTACGCCCCAACTGATCCGCTTGAGATGGCCTTGTAGTTCAGTATGGTGATAGTTTTGTGGGTTTGTTTGAGCAGGTCAAGAGCAATCGCGTGGAGAGGTGAACTGTCAAGATGCACCAGTCCTATCAGAGATATCATCGTCAGGTGAGATAGGGTCAGGGACTCCAATAGTGTCAGATGAGATACGTCGAGGAGGGAACTTGCGCATCTTCTCATACCTAGACCTTAAGTCTGCCACTCGCAACTTCAGGCCAGATAGCCTGCTGGGCGAAGGAGGTTTCGGTAGTGTTTATAAGGGTTGGGTGGATGAGACTGGAACTGCTGCTGCCAGGGCAGGCACAGGCATTACCGTGGCTGTCAAGCAACTTAATCACGAAGGTCTACAAGGGCACAAGGAATGGCTGGTGAGCTCTTCTTTCCTTGCAAGCCAGTGCTTCAAATGATTCTGACCAGTTGCTATCAGCTTCACTCAGTTTTTGGAACTGCAGACTGTTGTAAGAGTCATGTAGAGGGTTTACTGGTGCATTGGAAGGTAGGAGGGGGAGTTTGGTTGCAGGTAGGAGGGGAATCATGAATGCATTCTCTTGTGCTTGCAGTCTCATGGGTATTCCTTTGTTTCAGGCAGAGGTGAACTTTCTTGGTCAGCTTCATCACCCAAATCTGGTGAAATTAATAGGCTACTGCTGTGAGGATGATCAGCGTCTGCTGGTCTATGAATTTATGCCTCGTGGGAGCTTAGAGAATCATTTATTCCGAAGTAAGTAAGCTCTTGGTTGTCGATTCTTTCAACCATAAGAGGGACCATCTCTGGGTTACTGTGGAAATTAACCAGCCTAGCATCTGATGATGCCTATGTTGAATTAAGCATAGTATGCACTGTTTTGCCTCTGTGAGATTTCTGTTGATTGCATCAGAGGCTTAGCTGCATCTTTCGAGGGCTCCAGAGTGGATTGCAGAGGCCAGTCTTCTCTCTTGCATGTCTGCAAATTGAAGTTGGAGTTGATGATAGTGGCAATTGTCAGTAATTTCACAGTCTGCTCAATGATGTGAAATGTTTTGGAATGGCAGAAGGGGCTATGCCTTTACCTTGGGCAACCCGGATGAAGATTGCATTGGGCGCTGCACAAGGGCTTGCTTTTCTCCATGAAGCAGTCAAGCCTGTTATATACCGTGATTTCAAAACCTCCAACATTCTGCTTGATTCTGTATGTTGTTTTTGCTCTTATACTTTGTCATGGAATTTTGCAATTCTGGGCTATCTCAAGTTTTCTGTCAGTTGGTCATGAAACCAGCAGTGACTTTATAATCAGATACTGGGATAGCTGCTTCAGAGTTCACAGCTTTTTGCAAGCAAGGGATGCAGGGAACTGGAGATTGATACCAAACAGAACTGATGAGAGAAGTTGAATCTCCCTCTTGTTGATTTAGAAGCTTCCATGCGCGGCTTAGTAATCCTTGCTGTCATTTGCCATTTCTAGGAATATACAGCAAAGTTATCAGACTTTGGGCTAGCCAAGGATGGACCTGAAGGAGATAAGACGCATGTTTCCACTCGGGTGATGGGAACATATGGCTATGCAGCCCCTGAATATGTGATGACTGGTGAGCTTTTGTCCCTTTCCTGTTAGATGGGCCTTTGGAATAGGATAAAATCCAATAAATAAACAGTTCTTCAGTCCCCCATGAAGAGTTGTTGGATGTGACATCTATTTTTTTTTCTTGTTTAGTAACTACAAATATACAGCAACAATATTCATTTGTGCCTTTAGGAAGGCCTTCAACAAATCCTTTGCAAGGAAAAAATCTGCAACAGTGATGCTGCTGCTTGAATGTATTTTCTGCAGCCACAAGTGCCCTGCTTGGTTCAAGTTTTGACACTGAGAGACATGTACAGTTTCTAAGCACATAGAAATGGTAGTTTCAGTGCACACTTCTTTCTTCTTGTTCACGCATAACTGAGAATATGCTTTTGATGTGACTGAAAACAGCTCCTGGACAATAGTGTGTTTGTTCAGCATTTAGAAGACGCTATTCATGAGCATGTTAAAACAAATGATTTTGGGGAGGGAATGCAGGGCATTTAACATCGAGAAGTGATGTGTATAGCTTTGGAGTTGTTTTGCTTGAGATGCTGACAGGCAGAAGGTCCATGGACAAGAATAGGCCAAGTGGAGAACAGAACCTGGTAGAATGGGCCCGACCATATCTCAATGACAGGAGGAAACTTTTCCGTCTTATTGACCAACGCCTAGAAGGCCACTACTCTATGAAAGGAGCTCAAAAGGCAGCTATTCTTTCACACCACTGTCTGAGTCGAGACCCAAAGTCTCGACCTCTGATGGGTGATGTTGTCGACACATTAGCCCCACTTCAAGACCTGAAAGACATGGCGAATAGCTCACATCAGTCAACATCAAACTCATTATCAGATCGCAGTCGGTATTCTAATGGCAATGGATCAAGCCACCACACACATGGCTACCACAATGGATATTTGTCTCCTCACAATGGACCTGTTCGAGGCAGCAGCAATGGAACTCAGCTACCTTCATACCATCAGTCACCAAGGCAGTACAGCAGAGGACCGTAGATGAAGTCCCTCTGCACTTCTTTCTCATCTTCTTTTTTCTTGCTAGATTTGTTTCTTACTCCATGTTACATAATATATGCTTCCATGCTCTTTAGGTGCCACCTCAGCTGGATGGAATGCATATAGGCTTTGGTGTCTGAAGCCATGTGAAACTGGGAATCCTAGAAAATGTCATAAAGGACCACTTCAAGCCTTACAGACCAAGTTCACTGGTCTACATGTGGTGATTTGTTCCATTTGCTGTTTTTGCTTGAGGTGGCAAGACTCTGCAAAAGCTGTGTCATTGTAGTATTTGGTGATAGATGATGTTCTTTCCCGACTCCTTCCAGAGCCAAGTGTATAAGCCTTTGTGAATTCAGGGTGACTTGTTCCACCCGCATGAAAGAAATTGGACATTTACTCCCATGTGCCTGATAACAAAAACTGGCAACAATGATTGAACACCCAAGTGCTTCCTCAATAAAACTTGCTTTTCCAGTACATTTCCTCTCTGACTACTGTCTGATTTCCATGTACTTTCCCAGGTTCTATGACATGAATCAAAGATAGCATATGCTACAAGTAGGGTGACACTGTAGGAGAAGGAATACTGTCAAGAGTTGGAGGTTGGAGCTATAAATGCTTCTCAGTTAACAGTACTTATGGCTAATGTATTTTCTTCAGCTTTAGGGTGTGGTATATGGATCCTAATTCACAGACATGCCAGTTACTAGAAGGTGCAGAATACAGACATGCCAGTTACTAGATGGTGCAATTCTGCACCACCCTTGTCTCATTGCTACAATCATGAGAACAGCAATGCCACTATCAAGGTTGCAGATTAAATCCTGGCTACCGTTGTCGATACCATGCACAGCCCTATCTCAGACCAACACTGGTGTCCACCTAGACCACACCTTATAGCTTTGGACAATAGTATGAAACCACACCACTTGAATATCCTAAGGTCTCAAGCCTCACTACCATGCAGAAACCATTGTTGGGGAGTTCTCTCTTGTTGTTTTGGAGAACCTCCAGGGTTGGTTCCCTTTTATTAAATTTTTTGGGAAGGTTTTGGATTTTATTTTTAAAACTCCAAAACCTCCAATTAAGATTAATGTTTATTTTTCAAACGTGGGTTCTCGAGTATTAGGGTTTAAGTTTTTTTCTTACATGGGGCCAATCCAAGTAGCATCTAGGGTTTAGGGATTAGATTGTCAAAACAAAAAAAAGGGTTTAAGTTTTTTTCTTACATGGGGCCAATCCAAGTAGCGTCTAGGGTTTAGGGATTAGATTGTCAAAACAAAAAAAAATGGTCATTGCAATTATATGGCAAGTACTTGCAAAAAATTGCATATGTTTCTATTTGAAAACAATGAACTACATCTAACTTGCAACAATTATGTCCCTAATGCCTACTCACACTCACATATACAACAATTTGCTTCATCATAAATGAGCTTTTGGGCATTTGACATCAAACAAACCATCATTTTAACTAAACAAACATATGACTTCAATATTACACATTGCAAATGACAATAATTCATAATAATGCATGTGACAAATGATAAGAACATGGACTTGAGAGACCTACAAAATTACAAAATTCTAACAACAAATCTAACCAGAAATCTAACCACCCAAAATTAATGACTTACCTCAAAATTCAAGTACAAATTTAGCCACAAATCAACATGTGATTGGCCCACAAAAAAAGAAAAATGGGCTCCATGATATGACTCTAACACACAAGCAATAAACATATAAATCTAACCTTTGTTGCAACATATGACTCCAACAACATATGGCTTGCAAAAAAAAACTACATTGGCCTCCTAAAGCCCTACACATGACAAAAAATTTACAAAGGATAACACCTCCAACATATGAATAACAAAATTTACAATGGATTTTAACGAAGCACATATGATTTCAGAGCAATACCAATAGAATTTACAAAGGACCGCACAACCCCCAACCATAATTGAACCCACATTGAAGACCATAAGTCATTCATAGGTTTAGCCCATTTCATCATAGGAAATTGTAGCCAATGTGAGATAAGGAAATACCAAGTGAGTTTTTAATCTTTAGTTCCAAGACTATGAACACACCAAGAGGATAACACAATCAAAATACTTACACAAAAAAAATGTTAACCAAAAAAAAAAGACAAGGATGAAAGCAAAAACATGAACCTAAAATCAAATGAAATCAAAGCTTGAATCTTTTTCAAAAAAATCTTGTTCCTCAATCAATTTGTTGTGTTTTTCAATCATCACAAAATCCCTTCCCAAAATTCAGCCATGGCTTTAGGCTTCAAGGGTCCATCACACCCAACATGGACATCATTGGGTCAATTATTGATGATGAGGATGAGGTGATCTAGATTCTCGATCCCAAGCTTGAATCAAAAGGCATACTTAGTTGAAAGGCAAAACATAAAATCACAAAAGTCAAAGTGCTTAAGTTAAACCCTTCATCTTCAATGTATGTAATTACTTTGTTAAGTAAACCAATGGAATCTAGCAAAACTTTTTACTTGATTTTCCATGGTTGCACCTATAATGTTATGTACTTCAAAAATCCCAATCATTGCATGGATGGTTCTCATGAAGTGTTGATGAAGCTCAAAGGTATCAAAGACCACACAAGACATCCAAAGGTCAAATTAGCATGCACAAGTAACACAAGATGCAAAGGTTGAGATCACACATTTTCCCTTGGTTTTTTCCACAATAATTGGGAGCACCTTAATCACCATTTGGTGAAAAGATGAAAATACACATGCCCACATTATCACAAAATCAAGCACCTCAACCATGGATTTTGAACAAAAGACAAAGGTTGGTAACCCTTTGCAACATATAACACTAAGTTCTCCATAAATGTATATTATAAGGGATATGATTTGTTGTAAAAGTGTAAGCTAACAAATAAGTTTGTGATTTGAAAAGGGGGCACAATTTTCCTCTTCTTTGTAACTTGTTTTTCATTTTGGGTTTCTACAACCTTTTGCAACAAGAAAATTCTTCATTTCAAGTATAGAACCTAGATGTCCCTTATGTTTTACATGGGCATCAATGTGCTCCAATTGAATAGGATGACACACAAAACACTACGTCATTTGTGGGTTGTAAATGTTCATTGTTGCACCATTATTCACCACAAAAAAACCCAATAGGTTGATGATCAATGACCAAAAGACCATATATTTCAGTTGGTGAGCAACTTTGGGATTAGTATCTCCCAAGCTACATATATTTGAACATTGGATGTCTTTTGTGATCCAAGTTCAACTTTAGATGGAAACATAAATTAATGTCAAATTTTCATCACATATGGGCTTTATTTATATATGGGTTCTATTTATCAGTTGCCTACAAAAAAAAAAGGGACAAAGAACATACACCTATGGGAATTCAATGTCATATTCTTCATCACAAAGTGTTATTAAAAGCAATTACTAATTTGGCATTTATGGTTGCCATAATTGAAAACATGTAACATGTATAAGCTTTGTTCTTTCAACTATTGTCTACAAAAGAAGGGTTGAAGGTTGAAAAAGAAAGGCAAAAAAAGTAGAAAGGTAAAAAAGACCTTGCAAATGCAAAAAACTAACCAAAAAAAAGGTGAAAAAATGAAATAAAACTTAGTTCTAGCACATGACAACCACTACCATGACTACCATGTATATGATATATTGTAAAATTCTACAATAATAAATTTGACAATGTAACAAAAAGTTCAATTTGAAACAAGAAAAAAAAAATTGTGAAAAAAAATAAAAATTTGTGTTGATCAAAAATCATGGTAATGACCACGACAATGAACACAATAAAAAGTTTAGCAACCACCACAATGAACATAACAAAAGTTCAACAACGTGGAAAAAACCTCGATAAAAAGCAACAAAAAAAATAACAAAACCTAAAAGTAACTTACCTATGACCAAAAATGATGGTGATGGCAATGCAACAAAAACTTTACAATGGTGATACAATAAAATCCTTGGCAATAGTGATGTAGCAAAACTTTGACAATGCAAAAAAAAAAAACCATAATGATCTAACAGAAACATGAAAACTTCAATAATGTTTCATTTTTCACTCATAATAATTGTTGCAACAAAAATGAAACAAACAAGTTAGAAGGAGAACTGAAAGCAAAAAGTAGGAAGGAGAAGGAAATGCCATTGGAAAATATGAAGCAAAATGTCACACATGAAATAAAAAGTTCATCATGAAGGGAACAATGGAATGCAATGTGTAACAAAAGGGACTAAAACCTTAAACCCTAGCTTTAAAAAAACCAAACTTTGAAAATTTTAAAAACACCCATTGGTGCAAGATCTTGTAATTCTTCTAGAATTGTTGGTCATTAGGTTATGAAATTGAATCCAAATCTTGGAATAGGGTGGGTCCTAGGGTAAAATCCTTGTTTGGGAATTTAAATATGGACTTTAATTGGGATAGGGTATGTAAAATTAAAACCAAAATAACTAGGTATTATTTAGATATCCAAAGAATCACCTGACATTAATATAAACCTTCAAAAATATATATATATTATTTGGAAGAACATTTACTAAACATTAAGAACCCATAGGCATTTTGGAAAATGAAATGCTTACATTTATGGGCATTCTATTTTTTGAAATGCCCATGTCATTTTTTCCACATGATACTTGGCAAGTACACACTTTATACATGCCAAGTATCACATGATTTTTTAATAAAAAAAATGTTGATTCTAACACCATGCAATGCCCTCAACTATGGGTGGCCCACCTTGGCTCCACTTCATGCAAGCCCTTGTTCCAATAATGCCCATGGCATGGAGCATTAACCTACACATAATGAACTTATGATTTTTTTATTGTAATTTTAAATTTTATACCTTAAAATATGTGGATAATGGACCATTTTGTGGGTACATCTTAAAACAAAGCATTTTGTAATTAATAAATCCTTTGCATTCACCCATTTTTTCTTAAGGGCAAAAGGCTCTAAGATTTGTGTGTGCCCATCTTTCCCACTATTTTTCATGTCCAAGGTTTTGGTTGTAGGAATATTTTTTAATTCAATAATAATGAAAATCTTAAAGAAAAGAGTTTCCTTGGGCAAAGGGTTCATGGCAGGCTAAAACTATTTTGAAATCAAGCATGCAAGAGGATCAAGTTGTGCATATGTTGTTTTTTTAATACAATTCAATGAGGAAATTGGACAAGGAATCATAGTTAGAATGCATGTAAGCCAAGGGACATGAGATGATATCTCTCATGGAAGAGAAAAATAATAGAACTTGAGTTTGTGAAAACTTTGAGCTACACATTCAACCAAGTTTATGGAGAATAATGTAATACATTTTTTTTTTAAAAAAATTCCATAATTGCTCCTCTTGTACAAACACAAAACAATTCAAAAGGTGAAATATGAAACATTGCACTTAAATATTACAAGTTTTAATCCATTACATTTGTTGGTTCCACCTTCAAAGGAAAGACTAGGTAATGACATCTAGTTCATTTTGTCATTTTACTCATTTGTTTGTTTTGTTCCATTCTTAAGGCAAAGATATTACACAATTGATTACTTGTTTAATTATTGGTTATGGTTGTGTTTGGTTCAATTTATTGTTATGTATAATTTTTTTGATACATGTGGATACATACAACATGATGTATTTCAATTGAAAATGATGGATGGGATTGATTAATGAATGTTTTTGAGGAAAATGGGAATGGATGCGTGTATAATGTGTCTTAGTTTAGTACCCATACAAGTAAACCTTAATTTAATATACATTTCTTAGTAAAATTGTCATCAAGTTGGAAAGGTTGTGGGATAAGATAAAAAAAGACGGTGCATCTATTCTTGAACTCAAAACTAGACTATTTCATCCCATCTTTTTCCTTTTGTACATTTTTAGTCAAAACTACAAGTGGGTGTAATAAAAGATCCAAAAATTCCCATCACAAATTCATATGGAAAGATTACACATGATACCATTCAATGAACGTAAGGGGCAAATCACTTGGTGCCAAAGCTCTAAGGAAGGCAAGGTGTCCACTTTAAGTACCATGGCCAAGGACAACAAAGTATGATTTTTGAACCAAGGAACTGCACTTTGGTTCATAAGTTATTTCAAATTATACAATTAAAAAAAGGAAATAAAAAAAAGACCATGCTTATCTTAATTCAAAGAGGTCGCATCTTTAAGATATTATGATGAAATGACATGTTTCATGGATGTCCCTTGATCATCTCAATTAAATAAAATGAACAAGAAAGGTGTTTAATATAATTTGAGTTAAAATTGAATTTGCAACTATCACAAATTCAAATGAATTCATCATTTCTTAGACCTTTGTAAGTGGAAGTATTACCCTACAATTACATGCTACAACTTTTATGAAATTTTAATTAAATTTCCAAAATCCTCAAATCCTCAAAATTTTCCAAATTCAAAACATGTTATGTTTTACAACTTTGGAGCCCCATAACTTTTAAGAATTGAAATAATCAATTAATCATGTGAACACATTTTATCACCACCTTTGTAAAAATAAATGTGTTAACATAAATAAAATTTTCCTTTTCAAATTGTATTCCTTAATGATTGGAACATTTTTTGACAATTTTTATTTTAACTTTTCAAAAGCTCAAAATTATTGTGACCCTTACCTTGGGCTTGTAACCAAGTTTAAAGCATGAGAATGGAAATAGGTTAAAAGATTGTCCCAAGACTCAAACACATTTCCACAAGTGTGTGAAAGTGCAAAAAAATGAGTCCCAACATTCATAATTTGGGTGTTGAAGTCCCATGGGTGTCTTGAATTTTTTTAAGAAAAGTGTCGATAACAAACATTGTTCAAATTAGTTGTTCTTTATATTGTTGGAAGGCCTTTTCAACAATCACAAATTTGCTTTGGAAAGTTCTTCAATTAAAGTTTGTATGTAAATGATACATGCCTATAAAGTTGTATGATTCATAATTTAACAATATCGAAATTTTTTGGGGCTCCCATTTTGGAGTCTAGGAAATTCTTCCCACTTCAATGTAATCCTTTTCACCGATCATATAATATATTATAAAGAAAATAGTGGTGATTTCTTCTAAGTTTGGGTCGTGATGAGTCTTATGAGAATTCATTGCTCATGGTTTGTCAATGCACTTTAGTTCTAATTTGCAATATCCACCTTTTAAAAAAAATTGTGCAAGTTGTTTTCACCTTGAACTCACATTTATGAGCTTGTTTTAATCCCATCCCTTCCTTTTCCTGGAGCTAAGGTTTATATTATATTGCAAAACCACAAATCAATTAATTATTTTCTCCTTATACCATTTGACAAATTAAAGGTTGCATCAAATGGGTGATAATATTAAAAACCATTCAAATAATGGTAAGACTAACCAATTAATATTTATTTGACCCCTTTCCTTATGTTTTACAATTGGATTTTATTTTTCATTTTTATCATTGCATGCCAAAGTATATTGCTTAAAATGTACATTGGAATCAATAATTGGTGATAATTACCCCAAAAATTTCCTTATTGCATTCTTGAACTTTGAAAATTCATGATTAGATTATACCTACTTAATTAATTATTTAATAAATTGATCAATTTCAACAACGTTCTTTAACCCCATGCATTGCAATAAAAAGGTGTGTGAGACCTCTTAGATGGGATTAGGATGAAGTGACAAACTTATGTGTTTACAAACACCTCATGGTCAATTTAGTTGTACAAACTAAATAATTCACGTCATTAATATTAATGGAGCCAAATTGGGTCATGGACTAGCTTTGGATTGACTTGAATTCAAACAATCCAAACTTGGGAATAGCTACCATTATCTTCCCTATAATATACTTTGGATTTGTCCACAAAAGTTGCATGAAAGTCCCAAAATGCATTCCCAAAATTGGGGCAAATTGTGTCCCAAATCTTTGATGTTTTGTATTTTTTTCAAAAAATGTTTTTTTTCTAACATGCAACACATTTGTAACAATTGTTGAAATATTTTCAATGCCATATTGCATAATCCAATCACAAGTCATTTGACCTTTGTTTCTTGAATTTTAATGGTTAAAAATAAAATTATCAATTTCATTCTCAACCAACCTTTTGATTAAACTTGAGATTTAGATTTTTAAATGGAATTTTTTTTTCATGAACCCATTTTCCATATCAAGCCTTCAAGATCTTTCAATGGTATAAATAAAGCCCAATTTGAACAAGGTTTATTATATGCACTTTTGTTCCAAAGATTTGAAACACTTTAAAACTCCAACTCCCAAAATGATTCTTTCTTATGAGTGATTGGGACTCTCCTTCTTTGCACTCTCACACACTTGTGAGAATGAATGTGAATCCCAAAACACTTGAAATACATTTTCTTTCCTACCCCCAACCTTGGCCATGTGTCTAAGGTGAAAGGCCATGACATTTTTGAAATTTAGGGTTTAAGACATGTGAAATTTCACATGGGTTATAAATTATATAACCAAACCTTTCATGAAGTAATACAATGTTGGAAAGGAAATGAAAATGAAAACGTGGACGTTGAATCATTTAAAAATGTAGACCAATTTTAACAAGACTGATATGTATTTCATATCATATCATCCTTTTCTTTCATATTGATTATGCATTTTTATCATTTTCATTGGTTACAATAAGATTTGCTTTAAAAAAAATTCATTTTCACAAATACTAAAAAATTCCATAACAATTCAAATGAGCATGTGTTTGTTAATTTACAATCATCACCATTAATACAATTGAACTTACATAATAAACTTCGACAAATGTTGGCAAGTTTGAACTAAAAAAAACAATTTAATTATAAACCTACATAATCAAAAGTTCCAAATAATAAAATGGATAATAAAATTACCTTTTGCATTACATGGAAAAATGGATGGGGAATTCCCATTGGCTATTGTATTCGCTCTTTAATATAAAGATGGTTTATTCTAATTTGGTTTCTTGGAAATTTGTATCTCTTAAAGAAGTTTGAAAAGGTTTTTTGGAAAGTTCTATACCTTAAAGTCTTGAAGATTATTGCACTTGGGATTATCTTATGATTGGGTTTTTTGGAAGTCACATGTTTTAAAGTGCTATTGAAAAGGTTTGTTTTAAAATTTGTTTCATGTTGCATCTCTTCATAGGGTTTTTCAAATTTAGGTTTTTAAAATCATCATATCCTTTAAAGCCTAGAAAAGGTTTTCTAAAAAGTTGTATCCCGTAAGGCATGAAAGACATATGTTTAAAATATCTTTATATATATATCAAAAAAATGATTTTTTCATAAGAATTATGAAGTTAAACCATTGGAAGAAATCAAGGTTTTATCAAAAGGTCTTTGCAACTAGTTTTTAGTCTCATACAACATTTGCAACTATATTTCTTTTAGTTGCATTAGACAAGTTGTAAACAACATTAAGCGTAAATGACATTAGGTGCAAATAACAACCATTCATGGATGGAAGGAAAATTCAACAAAATATATGTTCATTCATTGGCCCAACATATATATTGTTGTTTGCAACTAGTATGCAATTATTTTGGTCAACCTTGTGTTCATATGATATGCTACCACGTGTCACTAATTTAATACATTTCGATACTACTATTTTATTTATGAAATTTTGAAATAATCAAAAACATCCAATTTATATGTTTTGATGGTTATTAATTGTGACACATGGCACAATCAAAACGTGGTACATGTCATATTAATATTTTTTTCCAAAATCAATTTAGGTAAGTATATAAGTAAGTCAAACAAAGTAGGTGGGTACGTATGTAAGTAGGTCAAACAAGGTAGGTAGGTAGGATCTACCTATCTATTTACTTTGACTAAACACCTACCTACCTATTTAGGCTACATATTTGTTTAGGTAGGTAGATAGGTATATAATTAGATTGATAGTTTGGTTAATGAGGTAGGGTGGTTAATGGGTAGATACATAAACTGTCGCAACCCCACTTTGAGGCAAGTGTGAGGATGAGACTCACACTCCCAAAAGTGGGAACTTGGAGTCCTACGGGACTCCTAAAACTTCAGCCCGACCCTGGTGTGTGCAGGTGGAGTGCGACACACTGTTGGAAAGCTTTCGAGGAGAGCTACAAGTTTGATTTAGACCTCATCCCAATCAGAGGTTTGAGCTAGGAGTTATGATCTCTCAAAGTCCCAGAAGTCCAAACCGGGACAGTTTCGGGACTCCTCCTTGGGAGTCCTGGGAATAAAAACCATTCGGATGCGGGTGTGGTGGAACAACACAGAGAATACTATATGGGGGAAGGTGGTGGCTTCCTCCGAGTTTGGGTCGTGGTGAGTCAAGTGAGTCTGTGTTGCCCGTGGCTTGTCCCAACACCAAAAGTGTTTCCGAAGGTGAACTAACCAACTTGTGGTTGGTTTTGATGCAAAATTGAGTAACTAAGTAAGTTGTTCCTCTTCCTAGTCTAATCCTGAAGCTTTCAACACGCCCTTCTCACCCCCCTTTAGTGTTGGAAGCTGGGAACGGCACCAAGTTCCAACTACTTCTGCTCTTTAACATAGTTGGATCCTTTTGAGTCTAATAAAGAACTTGGGGGCGCGTCATAAACTTTTGAATATTTCTTTGGATTAAGCCTTTTAATCAATTCATCCCAGATGGCCCATGTTTTTTAATATGCAAATGTGAAGTAAAGACCTTTTTAATATATTTTTCAAAATGAGAATGGAAGATAAACCTCATGAAATAAATTTTGAACTTGGAGTTTAATTGCAATTGTTTTGTGACTAGAAATTTTTGTTACAAACTATTTACAATTAAAATACTTATTCCATGACTTTTAGATTTATTATGTTAATTATATAATTTAGTAGCTAACTGACTAATTGACTAGCTAATTAATTAATTAATAAAAAATATTAATTATATAATTATATAATTAAATACCTAATTAAATAATTAGTAATAAAACTAATAAACTAATCACATATAGTAGTAATTCGTCAATAATTTCTACTTGCAAATTATATAATTTACCAATTAATTAAAATATTATTAGATATATAAAAACAAGGATTCAATTTATTTATAATGTTATTTATAATGATATAATATCTAATTGATATGTATTAAATAATAATCATAAATATTTATATATGATTATATTTATATATAAGGATTATTTTATTTTATTTGGATTTTTAATATCCACTTTTTTTACCACCTTAAAATGTATTTAAGTATAATTTTGCACTTTAGTTTAGCCATAATTAATATATTCTAATTTAATTTATCCAAAAATAATTTAGCGTAACTTAATTTAGCCATAGTTAGTGTAGCATAATTTAATTTAGACATGATTAGTTTAGCCTAATAATGTAGCCATGGTTAATTTTATCCTAATTTCATTTAGCCATAATTAGTTCAGCCTAACTTAATTTAGCCTAGGTTAGTTAAAGCTAACTTAAGTTAGCATAAGGTTAATTTTAGTATTAGAGGTATATAATACTATTATACATAACCTACGTAGATATATTAAGTATACTAATTTAAGTACATATAAATTTAAGGCATTATTTTTATGACATGTGTCCACATTATACACATTTAGTTGCATGTGAGTTACACACATAACTATACAGCCCAAAAATTATATAATACCAAATTTGTAGTTGCAAACATGATCGAAATAGTTGAAAACAAAAACTAGTTACATGCCAATTGCACAATGACTGGTTGCAAATAATAAGATTGCTAGTAAGGTTTGCATCCATTCAATTTGAATTAAATTTTTAAAAAATCAATTAAATTCAAATTATAAACAATGCCATTGAATATTTTCATTCAAATGGAACTTAATTTCACGAAACCAATCCATTTTTTCCATCATGTGATTATCACTAATAGTGTGTAACAATTTGAAACCAAAGTGAAAATATTTTATAAATATTTTATATTTTATAAAAAATCTAATGGGTTTACTAAAATGAAGGTGTGATGTTTTTAATAATACCATTGAAGAATACTTTTGTTTGAAAATTCAAATTGAAGGTGTGAAAAAAGGTTTCCTTTTTATTTGCACACATTGTTCATTTTGTAAGGTGTGTTTCATTTTCATTGATTCATGTTATGCTTTAGATTTGTTTCTTTTATCTTTCCTTAGCTCTAATTGTAAGCCCAAAATTTGGGTCACAACAATCACACTAATAAGTTGAATATAAGGTGTTATTTATATTCATCACAAAACCTTCAAACTAATCAATTCAAACAATAAATGGGTTGGAAGGTTGAAATTGAAAATTAACAACCAATATGTGGATTGAAGAAGATGGAAAACTTTACAATGTTGAATATGAGAAAAACTTTTAATTGAATCAATAAATTGTAAACAATCTCCCACTTTGAAACAATGATCTATCCATTGCACAATGAATGGGTCGGGGAAGTTGTGAATGATACCATGAAATAGAGGTCTATCAATATGGATATTTTTTAAGAGTTCACATCTTGGTAAGAAAATGTTGGAAATGATGGGGAAGGAGAGATGCAAAGTCAAATAAAGACAATGGATGAAATGGCAGCCAAAACACATGCATACAAAAAGGTTCACTTATGGTGATGTGAAATTGATGTCTAAAAAGTGAAATTTTTGATAAAATTGACAACTCAAGAAAAGAATGATAGAAATCAAAGGTGAGAAAGATGTACTCGGAATGGACAAAACGAAGGCAAGGAAAGATGGATCTATAAAATTGAAATCCAACCAATGTGATAGATATGTAGATAGTAAATGATGAGAAATACCTTATATGCAATAATTTTTTTCTTTTATGACTAAGTACTTATGTGAATATACAATGTATTGCATCAAATGAAAAATCAAAAGCATTTGCCATGACTAGCAAGCATGCCCAAGGTTGCATTGGAGATTGAGTTGCATTTAATTGAACTCACTTTTTTAGAGCATCTGAATAGTTTTACTAACTAAGAATGGATGTTATCAAAGTGTTATATGTTGTTGTTCATTTTTATCTCTAGTTGAAAGTCGTTTCAAAGTAGTTGTCAATCCAAAAGAAGCATCATAATAATAATTGTCAATGGACAAATGCATGTGATATTCAGCACATGATATCAATTTCTGAAACATTTCTTCAACAATAAGGAAGTTGACATTCTATTAATTGTTGGGGGAAATGAACTAGTTTTAAAGTGTTTTCCATCAAATTTGAATCATTATTCCTTCCACTCAAAAAATCTATCCTAAACCACTTCATTAAATGTTCTTCATTCACCTACATTTCAATAGGCACAATGTGAGGAGCTAATTGTAGAATTGGCTACACAAAAAAATATTGAAAAATACTTTTCTTGTTGGACCACTCTCTTTTGAAAAAAATGT
>Ga0209208_10006051_pt1 | contig 16741 bp, 15 predicted proteins | sample S1TSphfallax_3_FD_187694 | JGI IMG/M metagenome (GOLD analysis project Ga0209208, IMG submission 187694) | Host-associated microbial communities from peat moss isolated from Minnesota, USA - S1T2_Fd - Sphagnum fallax MG (SPAdes) (version 2) | ecosystem: Host-associated > Plants > Peat moss >...
TGTCATAGAAGGAAAGCAAAGGGTTGTCCCCAATACAATGCAAGTTTCACCCAATGGAGGGTGAATGCTATGTTTTAATATGGAGAATTATGCACTTTTGACAATATTTGCACCACAACCATTTTATGCTAAAAACAAATCACAAACCTTTGGAATGGTTGGCCACAATGTTTGATGCATATGGTAGAAGAGGAAGATGGATCAATATGTTATAAGACTTTAATTTCAATTTCATACATCATGTTTGATCTAAACACACAAATGTTAATGCCCTAAATAGAAACATAGTGGGGAAGGTTAATGGGAATGAAGATTTAAAAAAAGAAATACATGACTGTAAATGGTTACAACAAGATTACATGACAAAGAAAACTTGCTAAACATGTAGAAGAAGCTTGAAAATGGGACTAATTTTATAACATATGGATGGTAAGCGAGTATTCAACTAACTTTTCATGATTGATATTGCAGATGGTGAAAATGCGGAACAAGGTTAATTGGAAAGCAATGAAATGGGAGGAGATCAGTTGGAAGAAGCAAAAATTAAAGCTCAATATAACATTTTGTCTAAAAAAAAAGGAAACATCTTTGGGATACATGAATGCATGCAGATGATTGAAGAAACACAAGCCATGGTTGATGAAGAAGATAATCATGAGGACTTTCCCAATGATGAGAAGAATTATGAATGGATTCAGTCCAAACACATGGATATTTGGAATGATGAGTCCCAACTAGGAGTCCCGGGACAAAATGCCATTTAGATGTGGGCCTCGTGAAGAGCCATAGAGTATACTATAAGGGGGAAGGTGGCGGCTTCCCCCAAGTTCGGGCAGTGGTGAGTCTTATGAGTCTGAATTTGCCCATGGTTCGTCCTAGCACCAAAAGTGCTCCAATTATGCAATAATCAACTTGATGTTTGGGTTGTGCAGGTCCGTGTAAGTGATTAAGTGCTTATCATTCTTCCTAGTCCCATCATGAGATTCCAACACGCCCTTCTACCCCCAAAGTGCTACGAACTAGGGAGCGTGTCCCCAACTCTTTATTCTTCCGCTGTTTTCATTTCAGACTCACATTTGAGTGTATCGAAAAACATGGGAACACATCATCAAAACATACTCAGAATTGGGACGATCACTTGTCAAAATTTTGATTTGGTTATAGATGTGGTATTTAGGCAATCATAAGATCTTCACCACACATGATTCTTATTTTAAAATCACCAAGATTGAAAGTTAGATTACACAAAGTCTAAGCAATTAACCCAAATGAGGTGGGCTACAAGGAGGAAAGGGAACCATTAAAAATTGAACCTTCCATTAATCACATGAAGCATATCAATTAAAGAGAGGGGAGGTAAACTCAATAAAATTCCAAGCTCAGACGAAGCTTCCTTTGTAGTAATAGTCTGTTTTGAAATGGAGGTAGCTTGCGCTTTCTATAATGCCAGTGACATTTTTTATCTATAAAAGGAACACAACACTAATAAAAGAAGGCTTTTGGTGACCTTTGTTGTCCATTCCATGTTAACACATTGATGAAAAAAGTTGTCAGCCTATTGAAAACACCCAAAAACAATTTGATAATCCCTTTCCTTAAGTGTTATATTTTCTTTTATTTGATCTTGTGCAAGAGATCTCCTTTTCTCCACCTACCTTGCAAGTAATAATAAATACTCATACAACCAACTCTTACCACCCTTACTTCCCCACCTTCATCTATGCATGTTGACTCTAATTTTCTCTTTTACTTTTAATGCTCTATCTTTATAGTTTGCAAAGCCTTCCAAGCAAGATGGAGTGAAAATACAAGAAACCCCTTCAACTCTAACCATGAGGTGTGAGTCGCTTATTTCCATATTGCCCTACTCCTTGAGCTTTACTTGACAATTTACATTGAGTAAAGCTCATGAGGGAGAGACATTCCCAAAATGCAGGGCTGCACTCAACTATTGCCTCATTCTACATCCCCTTATTTCGAGAATGTCTCACCCTAAGCCCCTTATATTTCCAGAATCCCTCACCCTGTGGCTTTACTCTACACAAAGCAGAGTATGGACACTGTAGAATTGATATGTATAATACCTAACCTAAGATACGTATATTATACGCGTATCGTGTACATACAGAAGTACGTACGGAGCTTTCGTGTTGGTTGGGAATCGGCCTCGCGGCACGCACTTGGGACGTGAGTTTGCAGCGATCCACGCGCCATCGCTGGACTGGGAGTCGAGTTTCCGGAGCAGTCCGTTGCTGCAATGGCATGTGTGCAAGCGCGAGCGGTAGCGCAGTTGCCGACGGCAGCCAGCCGAAGTAGCTCCAGTGGTGGAAGGGGAAATGGATCTGGCATTGGTGTGGTGCGGTCGGTAGTAGTGGTGGCGCGGGGTCAGAAGCAGAAGCAGCAACAGCAGCGGCTAAGTGGAGGTGGCTACACTGGGCTGTTAGCTGGCAGGAAGGATGTAGTGAGATTGCAGAATGGAAGGTGTTGGGGTTTGCAGCAGCAGCGTGACTTATTGGCTCTAGTGGCATCGTGGATTGGAGGACATGGCGGTAGTAAAGGTGGTGGTGATCGTGCCTTGGTTTGTATGGCCAGGAAGAAGAGTGTGGGCGATCTCGGTGAGGCGGAGCTGAAGGGTAAGCGTGTGTTCGTCCGTGCCGATCTCAATGTGCCGTTGGACGACAAGCTAGTCATCACTGATGATACGCGCATTCGAGCTGCCGTGCCTACCATCAAGTACCTCATCAAGAATGGAGCCAAAGTCATCCTTTCCAGCCATCTGGTATGTAATGGACCTATAGGTTTCTGCCTCCTTTTGTCGATCCTCTTGGTTTTCTTGCCAAACAAATTCCCTTTGCCATTCACTCCGGATCTTTGTCTATCATCCTGTTTTTTGTCTTTTCTTTGCTACTGAAGATTTTCGCTTAGTTTTACCCCCGCCCCCTCTTCATGTCCAGGGTCGACCGAAAGGCGTGACGGACAAATTCCGCCTGACTCCTTTGGTTCCAAGGCTTTCAGAGCTTCTTGGTGTGGAGGTACTCAGTCTCCTATCCTCAGAAGCTGCTGCTGCTTCTTTTCTTCTTCTTCTTTTCAGCTTGTATTTGCACTGGATTGCTTTGTTTCAGAAATTTTGCACCAATTCAGAAAACAATTTAACTCCATCTTCAAAAGGATATGTGTGAGTTTGGCCTCATGTCTGTGTCTTTGTCAGTAGGTTGTGAAGGCAGATGACTCAATTGGCCCTGAAGTGGAGGAGAAAGTTGCTGCGTTGCCAAATGGAGGTGTGCTGCTTCTGGAGAATTTGAGGTTTTACAAGGAAGAAGAGAAGAATGATCCAGAACATGCCAAGAAGTTGGCTGCCAATGCGGACCTTTATGTGAATGACGCATTTGGCACTGCACATCGTGCACATGCATCAACTGAGGGCGTCACAGCTTTCCTCAAGCCATCTGTTGCTGGTTTCCTCCTCCAAAAGGTTTTGTAATTTGTTTCTCACTGGCTCTTTGTGTGCTTGTGTAATACTGTCAGCTTGGCAGTAAAACACTAGGTGAAGCTCTAATGGTTGGTTGTCCTGAAAAGAAAGCTTGGCTTTTCTGCTGTGGGATCAGGAGTTGGATTACCTGGACGGAGCAGTCTCAAATCCAAATAGGCCATTTGCTGCCATTGTGGGAGGTTCAAAAGTGTCTTCAAAGATTGGTGTCATTGAGTCACTTTTGGAGAAGGTAGACATTTTGCTTCTTGGAGGTGGTATGATCTTCACCTTCTACAAGGCACAAGGCCTCAAGGTTGGTGCATCACTGGTGGAAGAGGACAAGTTGGACCTTGCAACTTCCCTCATAGAGAAGGCCAAGGCCAAGGGTGTGTCGCTGCTGCTGCCCACTGATGTTGTCATTGCTGATAAGTTTGCCCCAGATGCCAACAGCAAGGTATTGTGCCAACTTTTTCCTCTGTGGTAAATTGTTTGTTTTCGTGGTGTGCATGTCAGACCAAAAGTTGCGGGGTGGCTTTTAACTCCAACAGTGTCATTGGGGTTTGGACAGATTGTGGCAGCATCAGATATTCCAGATGGTTGGATGGGTCTTGATATTGGCCCAGACTCAATCAAGACATTCAATGAGGCTCTGGACACCACCAAAACTGTCATATGGAATGGTCCCATGGGAGTGTTTGAGTTTGAAAAATTTGCTGCTGGGACTGAGGTGATTGCTGCTGCCTTGCCTTGATTTTCCATTATACTAGCATGCCAGTTTGGCATTTGTTCTCTTGGTGGGTTGACTGCCATAAAGCACTTCTCTAATCAGAAGGTTGGTGTGCACTGCAGGCAATTGCCAACAAGCTGGCAGATCTGAGTGGCAAAGGTGTGACAACTATTATTGGTGGAGGAGACTCAGTGGCTGCAGTGGAGAAGGTCGGTGTGGCAGAAAAAATGAGCCACATCTCAACAGGAGGTGGTGCAAGTTTGGAGCTGCTTGAAGGCAAGGTTTTGCCTGGTGTTGCAGCTTTGGATGAGGCAGTGGCTCCAGTAGCAGCTTAGATTCTTTGAATTGCATGTCTACAGGTGTGATTATACTGTCTCCATGGCGTTCCCACTCTAATAAACCATCCATCTTCCTCAGGTTCAGGGTTCTGTAGCACTGCTGCCATCTTGAGTACATTGAGCAAGAGTTTCTGCCCAGGAGGGTAGATTGGATGGGAAATGCAATTGTTTCAACCTTCAAGAGAGTGCTAAGGAATCTGCACCTGTCACTTCCTTTCCCCTCCCACCTGTTTTTCTTTCTTCCTGTTGGAAAGAACCATGTAGTCTCCCGCCATTAGTATTTGCCAGGAACATCATGACAGTAAGTTCTAGGTGTGATGGCATATAGAATTCTCCTGGGTGCATGTCATCTGCATCACTACTTGCTGTACTTGCTTGGAGAAAGCGAAGGAAAATGTGTGTACCTACCTTCGTAGCATAGGATAGAAAGAAATGAAACCCCTTGGACAAAGTGCAAAAAGGACAATAGGAATGCAGATTTGGTGTAAGACCACAAATGGTGACCAAAACATACCATGCTGCATCAATCAATAGTTTCAGAATTCCTGGGGACTAAGAGATATAGAATCTAGATCCTCATTGTATCATGTTGGTTGTCATCTTGCTGCTAGGAAAAAATTCCATGTTTCCAGGTTGCATGCCACTCTGAAGAATAGCTGAATACCAAAGGAGAAACACACATTGCAGACAGACATGTGATGGCAGAGAATGCAGTTTTGTGTGGCAATTTGCAATTTCATGATCAGAAGATAGCAGATAGGAACAGCTATGCTCCTCATGATGGTCAGACCTACCCTCTGGTTCATTATCAGTCACTGGCTGAAGAAATTGAACCAAGAACCCTGAGCTTTTTACATCCCAGCCACTCCCAGAACTGCTAGGATGCTTTAAAGGAGGGCATTTGCAGCATACTCATCCCCTTTGTTTCATCTTGTTTTACACAACACACCACTACTGTAAGCTTATGTCTGCAACTGAAAAACTTGGAAAGATTTGATAGGATCTACATGCTTTTTGCTCTTGGATGTTGGTTGCTGCCAGAAACAGTGAGTTGACAATCTTGATGCTGAAAAGACATGAGAAAATAAACCCAGACTGTTTTGGAGGAATGAGTTGTTGGAACTCTCTGCAAACAGGTTGCTGGTGTACAAAATCTGCTTTGTCAGATGCATAGAGTATAATGTCTGGTGCCAATAACTCAGCTAATGACTTACAGTGCTGAAAGTGACGGAAGCCTTTGTGTGGTCTCTGGCATTTGGTGAGAAGAGTCTTATACTAGTAGCAGATAAGCAAAACTCGAACGAGTTCAAAAAAATTGTGAAGATGACCTAATCCTTCAAGGCCATTTTATTGTTTTCTTATCCTTCTTATGCACCCTTTTTTCCCAATCTTCAGCACTGCCGATTACCTCCCCAGAAATTTCAACAGGTGACAAACCTTCTTCCCCACACTCTAGAACCTGGTGATCAACTCACAAGGCTGGTTACCTCGGGCTGCCCTTGAGTGACATTTGAGCTGTGAACAAATGGGAGCTTCAATCTGCTGAAAGTATCAGAGAATCCCCTCAGATGGCCCAAATGGGTGTATCCACATCCACCTCTCCTGTTTAGGTCACCAAGGCGGTGAGCAACTTCTAATGTTGATCAAAACTCCCAAGATCTATTGGCACCAAAGAAGGAGAGAACTCTAGATCAATGTATCACACTGATTGACTCTAGATCTACTTATCTCATATCTCATATTTGCTGACATCAGTCACTCTGAAATAGAACAATCCCATACATCAAAATTTGCAAGAGTGAGAGAATGGATGCCTGAGAAAAATCTGAAAACACACTCACACAGATACATGCACAGACGAGAAGCTGCAAAACAGGGGTTGAATCATAGAGAAGGATTGAACACCTACTTCCCCGACAACAAACCTGGTCAATTTTGCTGTCACCTTTTGCTGCCTTCACACATGCTTGGTCTTCCAGGTTGATGTCCTTCTTGGTAGAAGCTTTGCTATGGTGGGGAAAATATGCATGTCACAATGCTGACCACCTTACCCTTGCATCAGCTCCTCTGATGACCTTAACATTGTTGCCTACTTTCACATGCAAATCCTTCACTGTTGTGGGGTTTAACAGACCTTTTTTTCCTCTCCCAGTGCAGGCTTGATCTTATTCCAAACCTTGCACATTCACAGCTAAACTTTAACTAGAAAGCAAGGTTCAAGTCCTGGACTATGTGAAACTCAAAACCCCCATGGATACAACAACAACAACAATGCTGCACACACAGAGAGGTTTCTACTTCAACCCTGACCAAGACGGATATGACAATAATAATGTCCAAAGCCTCAATCAAGAAACCTCACATTTCAGAGAGGAAAGAAGCACAAAGCCATGGAAGAAGCAAACCCACTTTGCAGAGAGGATCTCTACTTCAACCAACACAGACCCAATGTCCAAATCCTCTCAAGAAACAAATCTCACACTCGCATAAAAGACGGAACCCGACCGCAAGCATGAAACCCTAGCCATCTATCTAGGGAATTCCGCTTCCGTGAAGAAGAAAGCTTATTCCGGGGCAAAAAGCAAGAGGGGAGGACGGATTCTTCATGCTCCTGCTGCACGACTGGATTGCTCTTGATAATTATCGCACGGTGACAAAAGCTCCGGTAGATTGATTTCTTGTGCATGCACTCCTGCTGTTGCAGCTGCTCCCTCCTCTTGCTGCTTGCTGCTGCTCATGCTCCTCATGGCCGCTGCTCCAATAATAAAATCTCTTGAATGCTCCTCCGCTGCTTCATGTGGACGCCTATTGTGTCGTTCAGCAGCGACATTAGGAGTGCTAGTAGATGAACAACAATCGCAGTGCATTGCTAGGCGAAAACTGTCAGGAAGTTCGTGGAATCCTAGAGTGGACACGACGGCTTGTGGGAAGAACTGCTGCTTACGAGGAGCAGCAAGTTTCGCGAGAGGAGGAAGAGCTGTTGTAAGAGCAAGGACGAGAAGAAGAAGAAGAAGCGGGTGTCTACAGCAGCTCGGAGTGAGAGCAGAATTGCAGGAACTAGCACAGAATGAGGTACAACTGACTATGCCTCTCTAGTTTGTCTTTGTTTGTGTGGCTTTTTAGCTTCTTTCATTGTTTCTTCTTCTTCTTCTTCTGTTGTCTATGGAATCCAATTCTCTGGCAAACTTCTTCCAATATGGGTTTAGGAGAGACTCAAAGCCTTGCAAGAGCTCTCTCCTCCCATATTGGAAGAAGTTTGCCAGAGAGTGTGGATGCTTCTCTTTCTTTTTACAAAGTGTCATTGTGGTGATCATCTGATGATCTCTGATTGTGCTAGACTCTCCCTTTTATTTTGCACAGGTTCTAGTGTCGGCACTTGTTGCAGGTGCTGGGGGACAGCTCACAAAATCAATTTCCTCTGTTATCTCTGGCAATGGCTTTAATTGGAAGCTGATAATTAAGTCTGGTGGTATGCCATCTTCCCACTCTGCAGTAAGCACCTGATTTTTGCTCCCCATCCCCACATTCCTTCTCTCTGTAGGCCCAATGGGTTTTGTGGCACAGCTTTGCATGTCCAGTTAGAGTAACATCTCATGCTCTTGGCATTTCATATTCTGCTTGCTATCATAGAGAATTTCATGACATCATTTGATGATTTTGCACATACCTAAGCAATCTTTTGAGTGAGAGATGTGAGAGCTCTTCAGGATTTCATGATATCATTTGATGATTTTGCACATACCTGAGCAACAATCTTTTGAGAAGCAAAACATCTGAGAGAGTGAGAAATGTGAGCACTCTTCAGGGAATGTGGATTCATTATCTCCTCTACATATCATTTCACTCATAGGTATGCATATTCTTCAGTTTAGGTGCCTTGGTTGATAATAATTCCTCCTCTGGAGAAAACAATTTTGGGTTTTTCTGTTGTGAATCATTGCAGCAAGGCATCCTAACTTGGTGGGATGTGGTGATGATTTTTCTGTGCAGGTTGTGAGTGCAGCTGCAACAGCTCTTGCTTTTGAGAGGTATTCAAGAGTGGGTTTTAGGGTTTGTTCTTGATCAACAGGTTCATGCAGACTTACTTCACACAGAAAATTTAGAGGTTTGAACTAGGAAGGAATACAGTAAAAAGTAGTTCAGGTCCCCTTTGATTTTAGAGCTGTGCAGTTGATCTGCATTCTACATTCTTTGTCAGTATAAACTGCGGCAGCAGCAGTAGCTGCTGCCACAAATCATCTTCACTTAGCTGGCTCACTTTCTGTGCCAATGGGGTTGGCGCATGCATGCAGAGGACTATCAGATGGGCTTTTCGGTTTTTCTTGCATAATGGCACTCATTGTCATTCATGATGCTCAGGTACTCTGGAGCTTTAACTCTTATGCTCAGGAAGTTTGGTGGGTTTAGGGTACCCATGTACTTCTTACTCTTGAATGCAAGAGGGCTTCCTCTCTGAAGCAGTTCTTCTTCTGCATATTTGTCATGATCATGATCATGTGACCTTTGAAGAGACAAGTGAGGAAGCTTCACAATGCACTCAATCTTGGCATTGTGCTAATTTTTTGAAGAATCTTTGCCAGAATTGGAAAAACAGTTACTGTATTGTTGTGGAGTTTTCTCTGCAATTTCGTAGACATCTTGAATCTTATTTTCATGTACATATCTCATTCTCCACAAGGCACACATAGGATATGATGCAACAGAGTGATTTTGTTTTACCTTTTGGCTATGAGACAACAACAATTGTGATAAACAATCTCTGATAATGCAGGGGGTTAGAAATGCAGTTGGAAAGCATGCCAAAGTTCTGAACACAATGGCTGTCACTTATGGGGTGCATGGGTTTCAATCAGAAGCTCCCATGGCCCCACAGACAGCCAGTCAGTCTGCAATTGGCTCAGAACTCGCTCAGGGCCCTGTCCAAGCAGAGCTGGCTTTTATGGAGAGTGTGGATTCACCATCTACAGCACCATGGAGCTCTGCCACAGCAACTCTTCAGGCACAGGCTGCTGATCAACCATCAGGATCTTCTGGATCAAATCAGGCTCCAACCAAGAAGGGTATCTCTGAGTTTGAAATTGTGCCCATTGGTGCAGCCAATGCAACAAATGGTTCATACACAAGATCTGCTGACTTCTTTGAGTTGGCTGAGCAGCTACCGAGCATGAAGGGAGGTGAAGTCGACATTCAAGAACTAGGAAACCAGTCTGGGTGGGAGCTCATACCATTGAAGGAATCGATTGGGCATACAAAACTGGAGGTTTTGGTTGGAACATTCTGGGGAATATTGGTCTCATATCTCCTTCACCAATATGCGTGGTAGATGGTACGTATTGCTTTATCCATTTTGCTGGTAGCATACCAAAAACATTTTCTGTTCTGTGAAAAAAATACGTATGGCAATTGTGTTTTTGCATTAGTATATCTGCTAAGATAATGGTAGGCACGAGATGAAGAAGAGGAACTTTTTCAGGTTACTTGATAGGCGACTTTGAGCCAGAAGAAGAAACATATACTTCTGACTAGGAGGTTGTCTACAATTACTCCAGTTTTAGCTAATTGAATACAAGAGAATTTTTTGGCATTTTTTAAGACAGGCATGTTTCAATTCCTTTTATAATGTGTAATTTTAAAGTCTATACCAAAATTCTTAATTTTTCCAGATGACCCAAATATGTAAACAATTACACAAGTGGGACGATAAATTCATGTCAAAATACAATCGAACTAGTGCATCATGTGTGCATTGTTCCTTGAACCTGTAAAAGATTGATCACTTTCTTTTCCAATTGGACCTTCAATTTCCTTTTTTGTGAAGATGGATTCCAGTGGTCGTTTTGTTTGATCATTGAACCTGGAAGATTAGATCATATTCTTTCCTATTGTTGTATCCATGACCACCAACACTACCTCCATGGAGTAGATAATTGGCAAGAGCATGCAAGTTACTTTGAATAGTTGAGGTGTGCGAGCTCCAAAACTATTCACGAACTGTTCATGGTAACCAATGTGCTTGAAATAGTTATTAGACATAATCATCCTTCATGAGAATGGAGATGCCCTCTATTGCTCCATGTAGAAAGGGATTATGAAATCTTAATTCAAGCAATGAAAGGGTTACATAATCATTGGGCCATTAAAAGCCCAAGGTGTACCTTGTGCAAACTAATAGGTTGTTAATCAAACAATGGTGAAAGGTTGTCAGTTGAAACTTGCAACCTAACAACTAATAAGAGTGTTGAAATTCTCACGAAGGATGTGTTAAAAATATTATTTATTTCAAAAAATTTAATTTGATAAATCTATTTAACATTCAACATGTTTAAATACTAATCATTTTCAACCCCCATATTACCAATGTGTGTGACATATCAAAGGGATGAGTAGTCTTCATATCATTGTAATAATTAAATTGGAGCTAAATGGTGGCACCTATGATTTAAAGGTGTTTGTAGTATAGTTAAATGGCAATTGAAGTTTAGAAGTGACGACAACATTAAGATTAAGTATTCGATAAGGTTTAACAATGATGGTTACATTAAAGTCAAGGGGTCATTAGGGTTAAGAGGTCACAATTACCTTAATGTTAAATGGTTGCTAGATCAAGGTTAAATGACATTTACATTAGGATTAGAATGGAATATTTATAAAAATGGTTTTGAATATTTTTCATTTTTTTAATCAAGTTTTGGACTACGCATAAAATTTGGAATAAGTTTGTTAAAATTTACAAATCATAGTTTTATGATTATATTTTGTAAGACATTCAAGTTGTGTGATTTCCTTGTTAGTTAATGCAATTGCTTCCTTTAATAAAACATTAATATTTCATATCTTGCTTGTATTTTGGTAATTTCCAATAAGTTATGGGCCCAAACCAAGCAAAAGAAAAATTGTGTTGACACAACACATAACAATGTTTGGTGAATGTTTTTGCATAAAATAATAGAATTAACTGTTGAAAATATATTAATTATGCATTGCGTCAAGTGAGAGGGAGTTTAGAAAATGATTTTTCAAATTAATGTTCTTTTTATGATTTCATATATGTGCAGAAAAAAAAACTTGTGTTCAACCAATATTTATTTCAAAATGTCATCATTTAAAATGGAGACTTTAAAACTAATGGAATTTTTTTTGATGGTAGTAACCTCCACCTATGGAAATTCAAAATGCACATGATGTTTTCAAAACATGAAATTTGAAAGTTTTTTTTATGAAAGTGCAATCGTTTTGAGTGTTAAGAATGAAATGATGGACTACAAAATAAATCCATCAATGTAGGTTTTTTTTTTGGGAACATGTTATGAATGTTCAACTCGCATACATTCAATATTGTGAAGATATGAAAAATGCATGAATTACATTGTGTAGTCTGTATGAAGCGCAATTAATAAAAAATAAGTTTTTTTTTTAACAAAAACTCTTCCTCATCAATGTAAGATTAAAAAAATATGTTTATGCATATCAACATGCATATATCAACTATGATTCATTGAATTGAACATTAAAAATGAAATCTTTCCATGATAATTTTTGAAAATCTTCTTCAATCTTGATGATTTGGTCATGAATTTGGAATCCATGTCCATCAAAAATTATTTTTTTTTAGTTTTTCATAACTAATTGTTTCATGAAGTTGTCAAAAGAAAAAAATATGAAAGTTCAAAAAATATCTATTAAACAAAATTCATAAGGGAAATATTTTTTATATTATAAAGCTAAACTCATTTGCAAATAATACTTTTTTATAAAGATGAAAACAAAACAAATCAAGTTTGTGAGTATCAATAATAAATTTTTATTGTTGTTTAAATGTCAATGATTATATAAAGTATGATTATATTATTGATTCAAATGTAATTCAAAACATGAATTTTTAATAAAAATAATTGCCACTTATGAATACATTATTCAATGAAGATTGTACATTGGTTAAAACCATTAATAAGAAAAAATCACAATTATAATACAAATTGAAAATAAAATATTAGTTATAATCATCAGTTAATTTTTTATGTTTTGAAAATGAAAAACAATTTCAATTCGGTTATCAAATTCGTTTTGAAATATATGAAATGTACTTCGATAAAAATGATTATAAAACAAACAATGTGAATGGAATTGTTCTGATAAAGCTTCAAATGAAAAAAAAATAAAAATTGTATATTTTTAATGCCAAATTTAAAAGTAAAAAAGGAATTTAACAAAATCTTTGAATGAAAATGCATTGTTTTAACATAAATTATTTGATAAATTCAATTTCTGAATTTCAAAAAAGTTATAAATTGGTGCATGACATGAATTTGAAAACAATGTCATTATGCCTTATGTGCAAAAGATATAATGAAAAATATTAGATAAAATATTATTAAAAGTATGTAACAATAAACGATCTGAAAACATTCATGGATACATCAATGAAAGTAACATTATGTGATGCAACGTGATACCTTCTAACATTCATTGATTTTTTTTCAAAAAAACTATTTTATTATTTTGTGAAAATTAGAAAAAAAAAGTTTAATCTTTTTTAATAAATACAAAACATTGTTGGAAAAACCAAACCAATGCAAAAAATGAAAATCTTGTGATCAAATAATAAAAAAGTTTTGTTCAAAAACTTGAATGTCTTTATTAATTTATGGTAATCATCATCACATGTCAAAATAATCAAAGGTTCATTTTAGAATTAAACTTTCATAAAATAATATTGATTAATAAGTAAATTTCATAATTCAATTAGCCAATAAGTGTTTTTGGTAATATCTAATTATTAAAGGTATGTCCACATTTATTATCCTTTATTTACTATGGGATGAAAAAAAATTTAAATGATAAAATAGTTTGTCAATAATTAAAATATTTGATTTTTAAAAAAATAAGACAATTTTGTTCTAAAAATGAAAAAAAAACTCTTGTGTGATGAATAATCACTTTTGGTTCCTTATTATCTATTAAATTTATTCCCTTTTTTTCCTTGTGTAATACCTTTAAAATACCTTGTTTTTAAAAATGTTTTTTGTTCAATAACCAAAACATTAAGAAAAAATAATATGAAAATGTTTCCATGATAAATTTCAATAATTACAAATAAATAAATAAATAATGGAATATGTGATGAAAAAATGACATTTATAAATAAAAATTTTAAGCTTTTATTTTCTTGATGTTTTTGTTTTTTAATCAAACTACCATGCTGCACAATATTATGTTTATAATATGTTGTGTACAAAGGTTGAATTTTTTTAATGTACTAATAGTAGGTCAAAAATATTTTTGAAGTTGATTAATGGAATTGTGTTCAAAAATACTTTTACATTAAAATATTGATATATTATTATTATTACATTAGAAGTTGAAAGTGCATAAATAAAATTTAGATGGTCATTAATCAATAAAATAAAAAAATTGAATATTTCATCTATTTGAAGCCTATTTTTATTTTTTTACACAACCCGAAAAGTAAAAAAAATTCCACTCACATTTTTTAGAAATCTATTTAGATATGTTTCAAACATGTGATTTTTTAATATGATGTAAATTCAAAATAATATGTTCATAGTAATCATTAAATTAAATAATATGTTCACAGTGATCATTAAATTAAATAATATTTTCAAAATAATATGTTAAAACTTGATTTATGGGTACTTTACAGTTTTTTTACAAGGACCACAAAATGTATATTTGATCAAGAAGAATACTTAACTTTTTAACATCTTGCATTTCCCAAACATGATTCATAGTGACATTTTCTTACATATGTTATTTAAAATAAAAATTGTCTCATTCAACAGGAGTTACAAACTAATTGTCCAATAATGAGATTCCTAATTATGAGATTCTTTTGGCATGGACAATTAATGATCAAGTTATCACCATTAACACACTATGAAACCAATGTTCATTATATCCTATATATTAAAGCAATAGTGGTGTCTGTCTGTGTGGGCAATACCTGGAAGATTCTTCCAATCACTGCCCGTTCCCTGTGGAGTTTAAATAATTATTTTTACATTCTCATTTATTAAAAACAAATTCAGTAAATAACTATTTTTAAATTTCTAAAAGGTTTTGACTTTTTCCTTGCGATGATAATATTCGCTACCCATTTTATTTATTAACTTATTTAGTACTGGGTTTGTCTGCTTATAAATAAATAAAGAGGGCTTAAGACTTTGGAAAACAACAAGTTTCCAACAACCCATCCAATCTTTTTACTAATCAAGAGATCGCCACCATACACATACCCAAAATAAAATTAGCAGATGTTGTCCATCGTGGCATTCATAATTCATACATGAAGGCCACATGCAACTATCCAAGAGCAAGATTTGGAGGGCTACTTTTTCCACCTTGATCCTTTAACCTTGGATTGTTGTTGAGAATTCCACAACAAAGCGGTTGTGCAGAAAACTACTCATTGCCAAATAGAAAAATACATGAAAGAGAGAAGAAAAACAGAGAGCTTTCTTTGACGAGCTTTTTGGTGAGCTTCTATGATCTAGTGCTACTAAGTTTTTGCTGAAACTGTTGTGTGCAAAAGCGTTTCAGAGTACCCATATTTTTCTTTTATGATGGGCTGCTCACTTTGGCCTATCATGAGAATCTGGAGATCGTTGTGCTGAAACTTCACTTCCTTTCACTGAGAAGTTTGTTTGTTTTCAGTGTTTGAATCTGTCTACAATTTATGATTTTTTTTGGATCCAGAAAAGGGAAGAGGAGAGAGTGTGGCCGTCTAGCTAGCTACAATGTAGTTCCAAACTAGCGACAGAATTCATGTGATGATGAAGAGAATATGTTTGCGGAAGAGGAAGAGGAGGAGGAGGAAGCTCGCTGCAAGTACTTGCAGAAGGGGAAAACAAATTTCCTTGTTTGTTGAGCAATGTTTGTAGTTCGACAGTGCACTCTCCATGATCAATTCTGCAGCTGCCAGTTGTGAAAGATTTGGGTAAATGGAGAACCTGGAAATTATGTGCAGGATTGCTTCTTCTCATAATCTTGTTCACACATCGGAACAGCATGGAGTAGTAGTGCATCGGATTATAGATTTTCCCCGGAGAAAGAGAAGGATGAATCTGGGAATATGCAAGCAGAATGCCAGTAATCCTCGAATCCGGAGTTCCTGTTGTCGGATCCTGACACCGCCTGCAAAGTTGATACGTCCAGAAGGAATCATTGACGCTGCTTGCGCAGATTAAGCTCCACCCATTTGTGTTGGAGTTGCTTTGGAGCCGGTTATCGTTGGAATGTTTTGTTTCTCTCTACAGGTTTGCAGCAGCAGTCAGTAGTCCAGTGCAGGATTTGACACTAGGTGCAAATTGCAAGAAGCAATTACAGTAGGAGAGCTCTGCGAACACTTATTGTTTGCCAGTTTTGAGTTGCACGAGTTCATCATCTTCAAGAATGATTGCAGCAGAGATTGCAGCAGGAGCATTCGCTTAATTTTAAATTACATGATCTTGAAGCATGTTGTCGACGATCGACAAGCGAGCTGAAGAACACTGATCAGCGAGGATGTAAGGAGGATTTACAGGACTTGCCAGAAGCTGGTTTCAAGCATATTTACACTAGGAGGAGTAGGAGAAAGGAGTGGAAGGAGAAGAAGCTGCACAAACAGGAACTTGCAAGGAAAGACAGACACAGACTGGCCGAGGTAACGCACACTAGATCAGAAGGGAGAAACAAAAGAAGAGGTGAAAGTGTCTGGCTGCTACGGAGGCGTCGAGCAGCAATCTCCCAGTGCTGATAATACTACTAGTGTTCGTTCTAGTGAGCAACTTGCTAGTCTTCCCGAGCGTGGGGGGAGCACAAGAAGCACAGCAACAGAATACACAGCCAGGCATTACAGCTTTGTCGGAGATTCGTGCTGCATTGAACAATTCTCATGGCGTATTGAGCAGTTTGACGACGACGACGGCAGCGGTGGCGAATGCGAGTAGTTTTTGCAGCAGCTGGAGAGGTGTCACATGCACTGATGTCGATTAGCAATCGCGTGTGTCAGCGATTCATCTGCACGGAGCTGAATTGCGAGGATACCTTTCAGAGGCAATGGGGAATCTGGGACAACTTCAGATCCTAAGACTTCGAGGAAATCATTTGAGCGGTACTATTCCGCCATCGCTCGCTAACTGCTCACAACTGCGAGCTCTCTACTTGTATGAGAATGATTTCTCCGATCCCATTCCAGCAGAGATCGTCACT
>Ga0209208_10006052_pt1 | contig 16739 bp, 10 predicted proteins | sample S1TSphfallax_3_FD_187694 | JGI IMG/M metagenome (GOLD analysis project Ga0209208, IMG submission 187694) | Host-associated microbial communities from peat moss isolated from Minnesota, USA - S1T2_Fd - Sphagnum fallax MG (SPAdes) (version 2) | ecosystem: Host-associated > Plants > Peat moss >...
TATATGGCTTGCAGGAATCAGATTATTTCAAACAGCTGCAGTTGATTGCTATGTAATTACAGCATCATTTCAGAGTTTGTGTGCTGTCAACTGCATGTCTCTTATGTTTAATATGTGTGAGCCAAGCCCACACAATTAGTGAAGTTGTGGATCTCATAACAGAGATCATGAGTTTTTGCAGGCAATTCACAGAAAAAGACATTACATGAATGCAGGTAGGGACTTGATTGCCGTCCTTTGCGGACAAGGAGGATTAAGGTACACGCTTCCACTGTGTTGCAGAAGATGTGCCACAATGATTCACTTGCACCAAGGTAGTGGCATGGATCATTTGATCAGGGTCTGGAAGTCTGCCCTGAAGACATTTGTTTTTTGTCTATTGTGACTGTTTGCCTCATTCCTACTAGTATTACATGATATAGGTTAAAGGTTGAATCAAACTTGTTATCAAAAGCGCAGAGCCCTTGTCTGTCATCTAGGGAGTGGCTATGTAGTTCAATTTGTAGAGTGATGATGGCCTGGTCTTACCTGGTATCATCATCAAATGAACAGGCAATGGTCTCCTAATATATAGTCTGATTTGTGTAATCCTTTGAGACACTGCAGTGTTTTCATGATACATCTCTCTAGTTACATTGTCATGGTGATATGTCTCTCTGGTTACATTGACATGGTAATTCCAACATTGCATGTAACAATGTACTGTATTTGCTAATTTGTGCTCTCTCATGCAACTTGTTTTGATGATGTGCATTTGAGAAGTGTTACAAAACTGCAGCAGAACAAAGCTCAGGGAGATTGGAAACCAAATGCATGCTTGTAACAACATTCTGTTGATGGAAATCTCCATACAGGGGCAGATTGTCATTGGTCATCTACCTATTGCAGGGGGAGGAAAATCTACAAATTGACAAAATTAGTTTCCAGGATAAACTATTGTAGAATCACTCTTCTGGAGTCTTGCTTAGCTGACCCCATCTTACACTTCTAAAAGTATTGTTAAACCCTCAGGTCAGGGTATTACCAAAATAAGGGACCTGCAAAAAACCTGTATTAATGAACTACTTTAAGGTCTCAGGTGATGGTGTACCAAAATAAGTGCCCTCCCCCAGATGGGTGCCAAGTGAAGTTCTGTATTATGCATGCCCAAATCTGAGAGTTTTATTGAGTGTTAAGATATGCCAAGGTAACCGGGTGGTGTGTGGAGCATGCAGCAAATGGCAATGAGGGCAATGGGTATAGGGAATGTGACCAGGAGTCTGGGATGGGAGGGAAGGATCCAATGTATAATGTGTGGCATAGGTGTAAAGAGCCCTGTTAAACCCACTAAAGTTGAGACTCTATGCTCTCAAATTAAAGTATTCAAGAAGCCTATTTATTTGATGTCCAATTTGAGGAAGAGGGTTTCAATGTCTGCAAAAAAGAACTGGAATCTGTTACATCCTCATCATGCTATATTTCAGATTGAGTCCTTACGGTCATTGTAATAGAGAGATTCTGACATTGAAACTTTGTGTGATGTTCACTCTCCACTTGAGAGCTCTTGTAGTTCTCATGAACATAATGGCCTTGTTTTTCAGAGAAAGATTAATGCTCGAGAGATAAGGGTCCACTCTGCCTTAAAGCTCATGAGAGAGCTCTTGATGTTCTCATGAGCCAAAAGCCTTGGTTTTCACATAGAGGTGAGTGGTATACATGACACGAATTACTAAACATGAAACACAGAAGTTCACATTCTTTCTGCCAAACTCAAATGATGTGTACAAGCTTTGACCAGGAACCATCCTGAAGTATTGACCATGGGTCTACAGGGGTCAAATTGCTAGGCTCACTGTCATGAGCATCAACAGACCTACTTTGGCAAATCAAAGCTTTACATAGACATGCTGCACCACAATTGTGATGTATTGTTGAACCCATACAACCTAAGGTCACATAATACAGAAGCTCCCAGCAATGGTAAATTAGAAATTGTCAAATTGAGATAATTTTGTTCATTGATAGTTCTAAGCTTTTCATCAGATTAAAGTTTAATTATGCAGGCTTCAATGTTGTTGTTTAAATCGACAAAATCTTCACCCTCCTCCTCAACATTAAGTTTTTCTTCAAGATCAAGAGCTTCATCTACTACATTAACTTGTCAATGCAGTCAATTCTTCTTTTTTGAAACCTACACTTTAAGTCTTTCATGCGGTCAATCATCACTTGAATTTTTCATTCACATTTCAAATGATCCTCTTCTTCGCAATAATTATAAATGACTGACTTTGGTTGATTCATCCTTCATGGTTTGTAATGTGGCTAATGGTTGTTTGTTGAGTTGTGACCAAGTTGTCTTGTAGTTGAAAAAGAGTTGGTGTTTTGAAAATTGTTGGAGTTATTTCCTTGTGCCATTAGACAATGATATTTGTTGTTCAATCCTCTGGAAAAAAACATTTGGGTTTTGTTGAACTTGAAGTCAACAATTCCTTGAATTACCAAATGTATTCCTATGACCTTCCACCATAAATGCCTTTCCACAGTCTTTTGCAACAAGCCTTTGAGTATTCTCTTTGCTCAGTAACTTGGCTTCAAGCACCTCGTAAGCTGGAAGTTGATCATTGCAAGTCTGCATCTTTTCGAACATGTCAGTGTCATATCGTTGGGTAAGTGGACAATAATGTCCTCATGCAATGACATTCCAATTTCTTCAAGCTGATCCACCACATTTTTTATCTTTGTTAGATGAGCATCCATAGTAATATTGTCAATCTTTCTTAAACTAAAAATTTTACCAATTAGCATGACTTTTTAAGGCACCACATCAGACCCATCCTTGATAGCCTTCCAACAAACAAACGGATTAGAGTATCATTTGAGCAAGTTTAGAACAAAAAAATTCGTATGTATATTAAATGCACTCATTGTTTTTGACCATCCAATGATCTTTTGGTCACTCGTTGGGCTAAAAGGTTTGGTCACACGATAGGAGAACAAGTTGTCTTGTTATACTTCATTCTATATGCCTAAACACCATAGTTAGATGCCCCTTCCAAATGATAAGCCTTTGGAATTTTTACTCACCACCCTGTCATGACTATCATGTGTTGTGGTTTTTGCTTACTACTAGATCCTACTCATGTCTCTCGTGTAGTTTGCTTTTCAGACATTTCAATTATTCTCTCTCAAATATTGTAGTATGTCAAGACAAACACTGTTGTGGGAAGTCACCCACTCATGAGCTACATTCCTTGGCTGGTCACACTGGTTTGAGAAAAATACAAACTCCTAGTCCTAAGCCAAACGGCTCTGATACCATGTAAAAAATAGCCAAAAATATAAAAGCATGATTAACTATTTGTATGTTCATATCTGGCTATATTCACTTATACCAATGCTTTTTTGTGTTTTGTTTCAATTTCCAAAAGTCAGAAAAAATAAACCATAAAATAAAAATCTCCTGATTTCAGTATTCAGTTCCAAATAGTAGCCAAAATATAAAAGCTTAACTATTTGTAAGTTCAAATCTGGTTGTAGCCAGATTTGGCTAAATCTTCCTATGGATGATCACCACTCTGGCTACATCACAAAATACATTAAAGAACACTGCAAGGTAATAATTAATTTAGGATCAGCAGGACAATGGATGCAGCTTTGTATAAGAACAACAGAGGCTTTTTATTGGCCTTGCCTACCAAGGCAAGGATATTGTGCTGAGATTCATTATAGAGTATAGTAGCTTAAGGGATTTTGGCCCCTAGGTAATAAGTCTATTTTTATATGAGGATTTTTGAAAGATGATATTTTGGCTTGTGTTGAAACTTGAGATTAGTTATTATAGAGTCATAATATCTTGAAGGTTTTTGGTTTCTTTTAGAGGATGTTTTGAAGATTATTCCATGCTGAGATATTTGAGTTTCCATAATTCTTTTTTTTTGCCTTACGATAATTTTTAATGTAAATGGCAAGGCCACCAGTGTGACACACCCCTTGTTATCTATGCTTTTTGCTCTTTCTTTGGTCTGGCCTCATTATTTTCAAACTATATGAACTTTCTTTTACAGAGAAAAATCCTTAGCCTACTTTACAAATATTTGCAACTTTCACAATATCTGCAATTTTTTGAAAGGATCAAATTCCTTAATTTTGGTGGAAGAGAGTCAATATTTAATTGTAGTTTTTTCAATATACTAGTTTGGGAATTATTAACCACTTGACTTTGGTGAAAGGTACGTTAAAATGGTTTCAGAGCAGCCCATCTGTTGTGCTTTCATCCTACATTACTAGTGTCTGGCCTGTGTGCTTGAGCACATATCCTAATATTGAATAAATTTTGAAAGGGAAATTAATACACCTTTTTAAAAAAATCTGAAATCCAGTTTGAACATTGAAATTTTAACTTTTAATTTTGATTAAATGGTCAATGATAAAAATTATTACTCAAAAGTCAATATTTGGTCTAAAAATTATGAACTCATCTCCATGCATCCCTACTTATTCAAGGTCCAGTACTCTAGTTTCCCTATATTTTCGATTTTGTTTTACTGAATTTTGAATCAAATTTTTATTCAAAATTCAACAACTCTTGCATTGTAACTTGTCTGAGCATTACCAAACCACCTCAGTGCACCCATACTCATTTCGGGCTTTCAAATGGCACCAAGAGCCACAAGGGGTCAGGTGGTAATGAAGGACGTGATGCATGTTCCAAAAAAGTTATGTGTGGTTCAAAGCCCTAGGGTGGGGGCATTCCCAAAATAAGGGGCATATGGGAAGTCCCCTATCTTGGTAATGTCTCCCACCCATGGGCCAAGCTTAACCCATCACCACACACAAGGGGAAGGTTTTCATGAACTAAACATATGTAAATCTTGAGGCATAAGAGGGGTATCATTCTTATGCCTACTTCTTAAGAGTGCCTCCCACTCCCACTTACTTTCCATTTGAAAGGAATATAGTTGAGGAGACTTAAAGGGATGCATGGAATAGTTTTTGGCACCACCTTAAAATATGGATATATGGTAAATTTGGAGCATTACTTTTTCCTATCCATCCAGTTCAAATCCAGTGAGATGAAAGTATAACTATGAGGTCATGTTATATTTTACTTCATGCAATTTGTGAACACAGATTCAAGGCTGGAGCATTGAACTTGTGTTATTGATCATGGTCTCCACACGTTCAAAAGATGCTTTTCCAAACCATTTACACTTTGATGTGAGTATTGTCATTTCTAAGCATAGAAAATTGTTTTGAAAATTTGTATAAGGTTTTCAAGGAAATTATTCAATATGCAATGTGTGCACTAGCATGACTTGTGTAAATTTTAAGAATGTCAATGCCCTTTTTCAAGGGCAAATGTAAGTTATGTGAGTTCTCAACATTCTCCATGGTGCAATTTTCACAAGTTTAAAGTGACGATCATAGATTTGAGAGAGAAAATGACAAAGTGATAACAAGAAAACAAGAGAACAATGGTACTCATGGAAGTTTGCTAGCAAAGTTAATTTATCCCATCACATGGTGCAACCATTTAAACACAAGCCTATCGAGATTAGTGTTATAGTCACAATCCACCAACTTTGTCACCATGGCATAAGAAATGGTGGTTAACAATGAAGAACATAAAACATCGATTAAAGCAACGATGGAGGTTAGTGTAGATTAAGAAAAAACAATTCAAGCTTAGCAATCTTAAAATAACTAGAGATCTAAGAGTTTTAATAGGTGCAAAATTTAAGGCATAGGTTAGAAAAATGTTAAACTTGTAGCTAGAAGTCCCCATCCCAATTATAATAAGTTAGGTATTCAATTTGGTTGTTAATGATTTCATTTGTGAAGTCTAGGCAACATTTGTGTAAGTTAGCCACAATAGTTGCAACTAGGAATAAGGCACTTCAATGTTAGTCATTTCCATTTCCACTTCAACCCCACAATTCTTCATCCGCCTTCACCCTATAATTTGCATGCATTTTGTTGTATGCATTCATTACAACTAGGTCATGACCAAGGGCAAGCTTACACCTCTTAAGCTACCACATAACAAACACCTCCTTGGCCATATAACCTAGATCCCCCAATAAATATTCAAAATATTTATCTATATGTACAAAACATTAGCACGAATTTTTGTACAAGTTTGATTTGCATAAGATGTTCACATCATGGAAGGAACCATGATTACTACTATTTAGATAAATTAACAATCCATGATGGTCCTAGACCAACATGTTGTTCAAATAACACATCGTCTTATCCTCATTAAACCATGACCTATGGGAGACATTGTTTTAGGGTTTGTGAATCTTGATGAGAATCCCATCAAAAAGATGAATATAACCTTGGAACTCAAGTATGTGCGTGCCAAGGGTAGCCCACCCGTCAATAGTAAACCATTGAATCTCACCACCTATGGCCTCATCAATGCAAGATGCAATGAAAACCACATCATCACATATCGCATTCTCATTACAATTTCATAAAATACATTATACATGATTACATTATCATGTTTCATGTATAGAATGAGCTAGAATAATCATTGCTTTGGGCTCAAGTTAATTGGTTAACTTGTCACAATGCAAACCTTGCTAATGGGTTTTAGATCTCCTCTAAACACATTTCCTCATCAAGTAGTGAAAAGGATCAAAATCACCCATGTCCAAAACTCTATCACTAACAAAAAAAAAACCATTGAACACACCAAAAAAAACCCTAAAAAAGCTTTAAAATAATCCTTAAAAAACCCCCAAAAAAAGTTGTAAAAAAAACTTTAAAAGTAAACCCCAAAAAGAGCCAAAAAAAAGACAACTTAAAAAAAAACCCAAAAATGAACCCTAAAGAAAACCCTAAAAAGAAAGTCTAAAAAAACACTAAAATATGCCTTTAAAAAACCTTAATAAGAAACCCTACAAAAAAATTACAAAAAGGAAGCAAAAGGAAATGAAAAGAAATTTAAAGAGAGAAAATCCTAAAACAAGAAGAAAAAATTGTTTTTTTAAAAAGAAAACAGCTTCATGTGAAAGTCAAAAGACCTCTCCTAAAATGAAAATATATGAATAACCTTGAGAAAAAACCAAAATTAGAGGACCCTTGAGCAAGTGAGAAAAAAATGAAGCTCTCACAAGTGAAAATGAAAAAATCTGAAAGAAGTAAAAAGAGCTCCCACAAGCAAAAATGAAAAACTCTGAAAAAAGTAGAAAGTGATGAAGTTCATTCATATCCATGTAGAAGAAACCCTAATCCATAAAACAAATCCTAAAATAATTTTGTAATGAAAAGAATATGCTAAACAATGCAAACCCTAAAAAGTTGCTCAAGTAATGCCCTCAATAAACAAATTCCATAAACATTCCTCAAATGTACCCTTAAAAAAAGTGTCCCAAACAAGTGTGAAAGAGGTCTTTCAAGTGTGGCCTAAAAAATGTCCAAAAATAATGATTCAAATCTTATTCCACCCCCTATTTTCAACACTGATCCTCAATTTCAAGATTTCATCCCCAATCACAAATAACCAAAACCAAAGGATGAAACTGAAACAGGGGATGGGGCAGGATGTGGAACTGGGAGGACTTTACAGATAACTTTATTAGATAAAATGTAATGTTACATAATAGAAATTATGATGGGAAACTTTCACGTATAGTCCTCTATTAGTGTCAGTAGTGCTGTTGGAATACATATTGGTGAATGCCCAATGACAGAAATTAGCCAAAACTCAGTAATTAATTAAAACCAAAAAATCACTAATTTCTGAGAAAGAAGTTCTAAAAAATTACCAGATTTCTATCCACGGAACTCAAAAAATGTCATAAAAACTATGCAAAATTTGGTGATTTTTTCAGAAAATCGTTGAAAGTCTGCTACAATTTTTTTTTAAAAACTTTGCAACTGTGTGAAATTTCACACCAAAGAAAAAAAAGCTCATGAGTACAGGTCATCCTGTAATTTTCAGACCTATAGTGTGGGAGTAATTGAATTCCAAGTATTTTTGTCATTGGAAATTCAATAAAAACCAAAAATAAAAAATTTAAGGAAATTGGATTTCACACAAACATGTATGTATACTTTATATGCAAAAGTACATTACATCGTGTGCTCAACGGAACAGGCTCACTAGTCATGTGCAACAACATAGTTGGAGTTGACTTCAAAAACCAATTTTGTTGTTTTCCCCCCTCAGCGTGCCAGAACGTGGATATGTTCATGGAATATAAATTCGTCCCATCCCAGGTCGTCTGGATGCCCAGAGTCTGTAGCAACAAGTTGTTTCACACATCTGTCCAAAGTCCTGAACGTGCCCAGTGTGTGCCGACGAATCTTTCCCATATCTCAACTTAGATTGTTTGATCACCACGCGTCTTTGCAGTCCCCTTGAATTTTCGCCTCAGCATTCCTGATCGTCTGAATGGTATGAGGACTGAAATGCCGACGAATTTCCACATTTTGGTAGGTAGATAGATAACCTAGGTTGGTGAGTAGGTAACTTCTGTAGATAGATCAGTAGGTAAGTACATTTGATAGGTGGTAGGTGGTCGAAGTAGGTATGTAGGTAGGTGAGTATGTAATTGAAGCCTAAGTATATCACCTCAGCATGCAAGTAAATAAGCTAGATGGATAGGTAGGTTGATTCATAATACCTAGGTGCATAGATAACTTATGTAGGTAGGTACACAAGGTAGGAGGGTGAGTTTAATGTCTTCCGTGGGTATGTTATTGAAGCCCCCCACCACACGTGCCCTCCTCAGCCCCAAAGTCCACCCCTAAAGAAAAATAAAATGTATGGGTAGAAAAAGAATGAATTTTAGGCATCTAACAGCCTTTGAATTTTTTGAATTTTGAGCAGCTTGAAGAAGAGGATTGGGGCAGCCTGCAAATTGAAGTCCAGTTGGCTAGTCGGCAATTAAGCACTGCCAACTTAGCAACTTTAGCACTTTCGCAAAGTGGACCCGGTGAACAGGCAATGTCAACTAAGCAAAATACCCGAGCAGTACAAAAGGTATTCCAAATAAAACTTAAATCCCCACCAAAAATAAAATCTTGATTCCTTAATATGCACTTCTCACAATTGTTGCCAAACCAGCTTATTCAGCTTGATGCATGAGCTCATTTATTTATTTCTTTTTATGTCCTTTCAAGCTTTTTTTAGGACGCCACACCAATGCTACTGCACCAGAGCTTGGCAACAAGCAGAAGCTTATCCGACAACGTTGGCGATTGGCAAATGAATCAACCAACAGTAAAGAGTGACGGTAAAAGATTCTAGATAGTAAAATTGTGTGCTAAAATGATGCCCGCGTACGCAAAATCCTAAGGGAGAGAGCCTATATCTGTTGATCTTCCCTGAGTTTTGGTGCCGTGCCTTGCCCGGCTTCAGCATTGACTGAACCCTCAAGGCGCAACTCAGGAAGATACTTAGAAAAGTTCGTTGCCCTTAAAGAGAAAGTAGGCCTGGTAAAGAGAAAGTTATGGCGTAATGTACCTCCACGTGTTCCGCTAGACAACGGACTTGAGTTTACAAAAGAAAAAGAATCGGTACCTTTCGCCCGACAATGGACGTCGGAAAAAAACGGAAAAAGAATCGGTAGCTTCCGCCCCCAAGTCAGTTCTTTACTTCGTTTCTTTGGCCGCTTCTAGCAGCTTCGACTGTCGGTACTAACGCTGGGTATAAGAATTCGTGTAATTTTCTAATATTTTCATCGAGGATAGTAGAGGCAAACAGCAGTGGTTTTGGGTAGATACAAAGTTGTGCATGCTGCAGGACGCTTAGCATCATGTATCCTTCAAACAACATTTCAAGTTCAGTTCGGAGCTCATCAGTGTCAAACAGCAATAGTTTTGCTAGTTTGGATAGTATAACAGATAATACGGAGCGGGGTATTTTCGCTTCTGTGCAACTGTGGAAGGGTTACGCTAGTGCTTCCGAATCCTCAAAAATGAGCGAGCTTGCATCATTTGGGAGCTTGGACGAGGTTGGCAGAGAGCTGGCCAAATCGGCACTGAATGTGGTGAGCCGCGAGTCTTCAAAGCGACGGATCGAAGGGGATGTCTACGACAGCGTGAAGACTGAGCTGGGTCGTTCTACATATGAAAGTATCCGTAGGTCGAGCGTGCTGGAGTGTATCCGTTATTGCCAGTCAGGTCTCATAACTATAGTTCCAAGCATCAACCCCATCTTGGAATCCGCCGAGCGAACACGACAAGCTATGGGCGGCTCAACCAACGTAGTCGAGAAAGCAAGAGATCTCATCAACCATGACTTCCTGATTCTTCAGTTCCAGCACCAGCATTCGTCGGACAAGCTGTACATCAGGGCCGAGAAACTCGGCCGCCCAGAAGAGAAAGCCGGCGTTCACATAGCTGTGGACAAAAGCTTTCCCACCAACGCCCATGCAGTAACGCTCTTCACCGTGGCTGTGGGGCATAAGATAGAACTGGACGTTGTGCTTGAGAATCTAGCGGGCCACCCTGCTCACTATGTCTTGAGTGAGGAAAACTGTTGGAAGTACGCCCGAGCAGCTGCAAAGAGCCTGTTGCTGCGTTGCCGAGAACTTCCTGGATTGACCGACACCGAGAAGGAGCGCTTGCGAACGGAGGCAGAAAATATCAAAGCAAATGTGGCGAGAAAATTCGTTCGGAATGTTGTGAGTTATTCGGCAAAAAAGATAGGGGCCATCATTCGTTCAGCACTTTCATAATAGCCAGTAGTTCACTTATGCTCTTTTGATGTTTTGTTTCAATAGCCAGAAGTCAGATTTTTTTAAAAACAATTTGGCCCAGACTCTTATACTTCGTTCCAGTAAGTAGCCAAAAACACACAATGATCACTAACTCGTTGTATGTTCACGTCTGGTTATAGCCAGATTTGGCTAAATCTTCCTCTAAATGATCACCACTATGGATACATCACAAAATTCAGGATCAACAGCAGGATGGATGCAACCTTTGCACAGAGAACAACAGAGCCTTTTTATGTACTTGCTTTTTGCTCTTTCTTTGGCCTGGCTCTGTTATTTTCGAATTATGTTAACTTTCTTTTACTAGGCGGTTGTGTGCGATTCTATCGTATTACTAATAAATGAGGTTCTGTTTTTTTTTCTTCCCTGTTTGATGTTTTTTTCCTTGTGAATAAAATTCACAGAAGGCAGAAGGGCTACTCTCCCCTTTTGTTTCTCAAAAGAATTAGTTGAGTTCACACAAGTGATATTTATTTCAATTTTTTGATGTTGCATCATTGACTAGCATCCCATGAGAGACTTAACATTAAATGACAACACGTTTTTAGAACCTGTCTATTTAAAAAAATAAGTTTTAAAAAATGCTACCAAACTAAAATTAGACTCCAAATTTGGTGAATTTTATTTTATTTTTTCGAATTTTCAGAAAAATGGGAATATTTTAATGTCCAGAATATTCATTTTAATTTTAAAATCTCAGTTTTGCTAAATTTTTCACAAAAAAGGCAGAACTGGTTCACACTGTTTCTTTGTGGATGATTGCTCATTGTGACAATGGTGATCATCCACAATGAGATTTAGCCACATTTGGCTATAGACCAGCTATGAAAGTAGAAGTTTTATAAAAATCCTTTTATATCCTGGCTTTGAGCAGTGTGTACAAACATGGCAAATTTTTAGATTTTTTTCTCAATTTTTGGCAAAGTTTTCTGGAAAAAGAGGGAATATTGGAGTTTTCTTCAAGAGAAAGATATTATTCTCTTCAAGAAAATTCGCCAAAACAAACTGTTGAGTTCCCATGCACGTTCTGAAATAGAAGACATTGAAAGAAACGAAACCCTGCTCCCAAGGGCCTCCCATAATTTGAGGGTCAAAGCTCAAGGCTGTATGTCTGAAAATAAGGGCAGCCCCAGGGGTAGCCAACCAGTGTACTTATTAGTCAATCACCATAATTTCAAACAAATGTATCATAATCAATTGCAATACAGTAAACCCCCATTATAATCACCCTCGTTTTAGTCACATTCTTATTTGTGTGACACAATTTTTGGTAACCATCAATTTTAGTAAGAAACACCCTTCTTTAGAAAGTTCCTTCCAAAGCAGGGGAACTTTTTGTTTTAAAACATGTTCTTGCCCAACGGGCATCAGGAAAAGAGTGACAGAGCTTTATGCATGTTAAGGCCCTTTGATGGAAGAGTAGAGATTGACTGTTGGAGTGTCTTTCTCCAATTGCATCCATCTCTGTCACTCCTTGGCTTGATGAGGCATGATCTGTAAATTTGCTTCATTTAATCCTTCATCAGATCAGGATATGTCAACTGAGGTTCTGATGAGATTAACAATTTCTCTTGGCTATGACGTTGGATGCCAAGATGGGCAGGAACAGAGTAGTATAACAGGCAAAAGGAAGAGGGAGTGTACAAGTGTGCTGGGTGTGGGACACCATTACAAAACTCTACCACCAAGTTTGACTCCGGCTGTGGCTGGCCTGCTCTCTATGGAGGTCTTCCTGGTGCCATCACAGGAGAAGTAGACATCCTTTTTTCGACTCACTTCAGCTCCTCTCCTTGAGAACGATTGCATGATAATTGTTGAAAGAAATTTTTGGTACTTTTATTCCGCAACTTTTCTCTCGAGTTTCTGTTTCTTTCATTGAGGCAGGCATTCTACAGTGGGCATTACAGAAAATGTATTGCCTGCTTTACTGGCAGGAATGCTTGCTGTGCATTTTTAAAAAGGAAATGCCTCGGTCTATTCACTGGACAGGTTTTTATATGTAGGGTAATGCCCTACGATGAAAGTATCACAAGAATGCCGAGGTGTTTCTAGTAATGCCCTCATCTGAGGACCTTGCCCACCCCACCCAAAAGAAAGAGGCCAACAGAGAAGATCAAATAACACACATGTAGAATCAGTGGTTGAGATAAACCTGTATGACTTCATGAACACATCTCCTAAATAGTGGGACATTTACAAAGCATAAGAACCCTCCTCGAATTGAAATATACCCTCCCCAATTGTGGAGGCAAATGACACAAGATAGACCTTCCTTTGTTTCACACTAAAAGTTTTCTATGAGTGCTTTATATGTTTTAACAGTTTGCAATGACAGCATGATTTGTTGGGGTTGGATGTAGCCTGATGGCATCAATGTTTGAAATTATTTGCAGAGCATGTGGAGGTCACTTTGGCCATGTGTTTCGAGCAGAGGGCTTCAAAAACTCCCACTGATGCCCAGCACTGTGTGAATAGCATCTCATTGAACTTCACTCCAGCAAAGAAATAGATTTTGCACTGCTGACTGCTTGTACATTGAATTTACACCAGACATTTATGTTAGAGACATATAGGGTTGAGTCGTTTTGAGTTCTTACAATGCACAATCCAATCTCTATATTTATTCATTGCTCGAGTCCTGCAAGGTGTGAATAAATTCATAAGTGATGCTGTAAGAATCAAAGCAGTATTGGTATTCCTTTTCTATAGCTGTTTCTTCTTCAGGGGTTTTGTAGGTTACTGCACTCCTAGTAGATGGTGCAGCCTCTTTGGAATCCCAGATTCATTTGTAAGTTCCTGACATTGCACCCTTTAGTTGAGCCACTTTCTCCACTAGAAGTGTGGAAGTTCAGAGGGTAAGATGCCCAAATATGATGAAGGAGCTCATTACCAGTTGCCATATGGGTCGTCAACTCCTCTCTCATTGCCTGAGGAAAACTATGCACAATGTACTGATCTGCTGTCATCCCCATTTTGTGTTGTCTTCTCACCATATTCTGTGTAATGTCACCAAGAATTTTATATCAAAGTTCTCGGGGATCAAAGGTTCTCTGAAACCAGAAACCAGAAACCTGTTGCACGAACCCAGGTACCACTTGTAGTGCACTTCTTGGTGTAGGAACTACACCCTTCTTTGTCAGCTCACCTGTTGCAACAGTCAAGTCCTTACAAGGGCCTTTGGATGGTCAATGGAACAAAACATGAAGGCAATGGGCCTTTTAGATCATCATCCATTTCAGTCATTTGAGGAACCCAACCCAATTGTGACTTCTGGAATTCTGTATCAGCTTCAGTCTGTCCTGCTTCTGTTTGCTGAGACCATACAACTGCATGTGCAACAGTTGCTGTGTCCATCAACTCTGAATCGAGTGGTCTTTCATCCAGCACAACTGCTGCATGCCAGTTTACAGTTTATACCAGGCAGTGATGAATGCTTCTGTGCACTATCCATAGACTCCATGCTCTCTTTCATCCTGTCCTGTACTACACCATGCCCGGCAATGGAAAGATAGTCATCACTGGAATCAGCTGCCATATCTAAAGTTGAATTAAGATGCTGGATTTTCCATCTTGAACTATTGAGCACAATGTCATCTTCCTTTGTGAAAACAGCTATATCTTCATCATCTACTGCTTCTGTTGTTGTGGCTGCAGCATCTTTGGTTCTATCAAGGTACTCTGCACCACAATATTTTGTCCAGAATCCAAATTCCATCATCTTGGAAAGGACATTCATATGGAAAACTCTGTATGCACACCAGGTTTTTCAGCAAAGACTTGGTGATGATTCTTGGAGTTAGGTTGAATGTCACCTTATTAGTCCAGCCATCAGTCAAGGAACAAACATCAGCAACCATAGCACTCCTTGTTCCTGTATCAACTGCCCTGGGCTCCAAGATTTTTAACTGTCCAGGATGTTCTTCCTAGCTGCATAGAATTCGTGTTCTGAGAGAACCCCATTGATAACAAGTTGCTGGTGTAGCTTTTGAAGTATAGTGTCTTCTTTGTAAAACTTTCAGACGTTACTCCCTTTCTACCAAGTCTAATTGGTCTGTACCTGACAGAGGTTTCCTGCCCTTCTCTATCTTTATTAGTGTGTCCCTCAATCAAAATGCATCAATAATCCAACGCCTGGACAAAATTGATAAGTGGTTGGGCAGAAGTTGTTGATGGCCAGGTGGATTTGATGGCTTCTGCTTTGCAAGAGCATTGGCAACAACATCATGGCACATATCAACCCTTGGAAATTTTGAAACTCAAAGAGATAAAACTGCCATCAACATCAGCACATAGTTTCATGAATGCTTTCTTCATCTTGGGTGTTTCTTTGCTCATAATGTGTGATTTAGTTGCTGCAAAATCTACATCCATCCCCAAAGATATGCTCGTATCATTTGGAGTGAAGTTCAATCCCCTCACAGTCACCACAAGAACCCGATGGATGCCTTGTTCCTTCTGATTGGCCAAATATGTTACCTCAACTGTTACAACTGCTGACTGGATGATGCAATGGCCTTTCAATCCAAACCTTCCCATTGTCCAAAAACATCTTGATTTTTTGGTATTGTAAATGGAGGTATATTACCTGACAATAATCATGCATCAACCACGAGCAGGAATTTAGAAATTCCCGCATTACTTTATTTTCTTGTTTTTTACCATGATACCTGGCAGGTTCCTGTGTATAACACTTTTTTAAAAGGTAAAAACCCAGTCAATTTTTATGCTGTGCAACACTCTCAGGCCAGGCAGCTCTCAAAATAACATGCCCTCGGCCTCCAGCCAGGGGTGCCCACAATTTTCAGAACTCTCCAGCCCTAGAGCGTTATCCTACACAAAACTTGGTATCCTTGAGCTTTCCTGTGGCAACAGTTCCTTGATCTTTTCAGTAAGGGCTCTCTCTATCATAGACAGCTCAGGCACCTTTGGCTTCCATCCCTAGCTACTGATCCGTAACATCAGAAGCCAAGATTCAAGACTCCCATATGGGACACAGTCCAAAACCCTAACCCCTAAAACCCTTAAAACCGAATATCATTGCAGTGGTACTTACCCCCAGATTTCTTTGTGTGAAGAAGCACAGCAAGACACATTAAGACTGCAATGTGCAAAGAAAGGTAACATTTCAGGCAAATTTACAACCTACAACAGACATCCAAATTTAGGAACACCACTGGAGCTTGCTGTTTGGAAACCACAAAGTATTTATCTGTAACTCAAAACTATCATGCAAGCTATCACTGTACTCAAAACTAATTCCCACAACTTATGTCAGAAAAACCAATATCACCACATTTCGGTGATAACTGTCTGCCAGTGCTTTATGTTGGGTAACACCCTCAGTGCTTTTCTTTCGTATTGGACCATTTAAGGACAATGTTTACTTATTAAGAGTTGAGTTGTATTGCTTACAATTATATTTGGTGTAGGGTAACTTGTAAGCTGTTTCTTTTTTCTTTTTTTAAATTTTTTTGGGTTCATGAAAGTGGCAAAATTTTCCCCCAAAATCACATTTTACATTGAAAAAAAATGTTTTTTAAATTTTAAAAAACCTCAGAGACAAAACTCCCAAACTACCAAAACTTGCTGCAAAACAATTCACCCGGGGCAAAGGCTTTCACAAGAGGCAGGTCAGCCTGAGGTCCAAGGCATACAGTAATGCCTTACACAAGGTGAAGCATGAAGCAGCCCCATATGGAGATGCCTTACACACATAATGGACGTTCATATAAGGAAATATACCCTACAACAAGGGTGCTACTTAGCATTAAAATTTTATAAAATTTTCTTAGAGTAATATATTTGAGAACAAATATGTCACATAATTTTGCATAATAGATGGCAGATTCATAAAAAACCTGACCTAATTTTTCTTTTGTATTTACAACCACATTAAAAAGCATAATCTGCCTCCTAGCCTCCAAGGCACCTTGCAAATCTGCAAGGTGCCTCTGGGTGGCAGATCCTATGCAGGGGAATGGCAAGTCACATGTGGGCCAACTATTGTTCTGGGGGGTTGGGAAC